>JAAHTG010001372.1_pt1 | contig 16760 bp, 5 predicted proteins | sample 6116081 | NCBI WGS metagenome assembly JAAHTG01 (sample SAMN13939989, study PRJNA603662) | sponge metagenome | isolation source: marine sponge | host: Mycale hentscheli | place: New Zealand | collected 2005 | reverse complement strand
TTTACATTCGCATTCGTAATTCTTAAACATTAATTTATACATTAATGAGTTCCAAGCTTTTTTAATTTTCATTATCATTTTTTTTGGTTTTGAAGTTCTATTATTTTAGTGACTCTATCTTTTTCGTATTTTAATTTTTTAATATCTTCTTTAGTTAAGCCTAAGTTTAACAAAGTATTAACTTGTTCAGATTTATTTTGGTTAAATATAGTTGTTTTTCTTTTGTTTATATTTACTAAACTATCCTTCTTTTTTGGATTATTTTTAAGTGCTTTTTCTAATTCTAGTATTTTTTTAACTCTATCTTCTTCATATTTGTATTTTTTAAGTTCTGATCTTGTTACTCCTAAATCTAGCAATGTTTGTTTTTGTTCTTTAGAACTAGTATTCTTTTTTATTTCAGTAATTTTGTCTTCAAAAATTTGAGAAGGTGTTTTTTTAGCACTAGCTCCTTCAATACCATAATAAGGTAAACCAACATCCCACGCAGACCAACCCATTGTCATTGCTACTTTTTGCCAAGCCTCAGAGTTATCACTAAAAACATTTCTCATGTTGTTTATTTTTTTGACAGCTCTGTCTAAAGGCACGTTAGTAAATCCAGATATTATATTAGCTCCAGCTAAATAAGCAGGATTATTTAGATTAAAACCTTCTTCTTTAATTTTTTTAGCGTTCCAAGAAAAAGTTCTTAAACCTCCTCTTACTTTTTTTATTTTAGAACTTATAGGTGGTGAAAAACTTATTAAATCATCTATAGCTTTTTCATATTTAGGTGTTCCTTTTTCTTTATTGTTTTCTTTGTATATAGTTATTAAAGCATCTTTAATAGCAGCAAGAGCAGCTCCTTGAATACCTACACCTCTTAATAAAGAGTCAGTCATGCCATCAGCTATTCTACCATTTCTTTCAGCTGTTTTGTTTGATTCATCTCCTTCTTCTTCACCAAACGCTTCTGCAAATACAGCGTTTTGTAATGCGTTAAACATAAGATTTTGCATACCAGCATAGTAAGCTATTTTAGAAACATTAGATCTCCAGTCACCACGACCAGCGATTAAATCTTGTCCAGCTTTTTTTATAATACGATTATACTGCATTGGTGTATTACCAAACGCTAGTATAACTCTACCAGCAGCAGAGGCTTGTTGTTGACTAATTTTACTAGGATTACTCGACTGTTGATTTGTTTCAGCTATAGAATAAAAATCTTGAAAAGCTTGTTTTTCTGCAGCTTCTCTTGTCATACCGTTTTTAACATAAGCCTCTAATTGATTTCTATAATAAGTAGCACCACCAGAAGCAATAGCAAAACTATCTGCTATTCTAGTAAATACAAAACCTTTGTTAAGTAAATAATTAATTGCACCAGTTACTTTGTTTTTACTCTCCATAACAGCGTCAGCAATTTCAGATTCGCTTACATTTATTTTAAGTCCGTTTCTACGTTCTAATAAGTAATCAGAATTCATTAGTGTTTTAAAATCTTTCCAATATTGCGGTTGATTAGCAAAAGCCTTACCAGCTTTTAACATGTTATTATTTTTCCAATCAATAAAATTTACAGATGATATAGTTTGTAGTACTGCAGATCTGGTGTTTAAGAACATAATAGCCCCAACGGAGTTGTTTAACCAATCCATCATTTCATTTACAATTCTTGATCCACCAGTTGGCCTGTTACTACCGGTCTTCATTCTGTACAGGCTTTCTGTCAATGCTTCTCTATATTTAGAACCATAAGCAGCTTCTAATTTATTTAAATTTTTATCAGAAAATATTATATCAACGTTCTCTTGCCATTGTTGTAAATATTCTTTTCTATTAACTTTGTTAATTTCACTAATTATATCTGTAGTTATAGTACCAGCAAGCCATTCTTTGCCTGGAGCAGGATACATTTTACCTTTTTGTATTTTAATAAGTTGATCAGTAAAAACACTAAGCTCAGCATTATTATTAACAAAATCATTTAATTCTTTTAAATCTCCTTTAGAAAGACCTGGAACTTTCATACCTTGTTTAGTCCATACTGCTACTCTAGCTGCTTGTGAAAAAGTAAATCCGCCAATACCAGTTTCCTTAGATAAAGATTTAGGCAATGTTGTTAGCTTTGATTTAAGTTCTTTAAAACTACGAGCAGCTGTTATTTTTGCTTGTGTTACAGACAATTCAGCTCTATTGTAAGGATCTATTAAGTTATCGTTATAAAATTGTAATTGAGCATCACCAATTTTTCCTTTTCCTAAAGTTTTATACAATAATCCTGTAAAATCTTCAGCTGACGGTGTTGTAAAGAAAGTAAATCTACCTTTTTTCTGTCCTATTGTTTTAGCTCTAGCATCAGAAAATTGTTTATAACTTTCTATCCCTGTTGACTGTTCTATTATATCATTAAAGATTTCGTTAAACATTATTTCTTTACTAGCGAAAGCTTGTTGAACTTTGCCTTTAACGTCTATTTGATCTAAAACTTCTTTAACTGCTTTAACATTAGATAGAGCGTCGTCTGCAAAATAAAAATCATTATAACCTTTTGCTGCTTTTTCTGCTACCCATCTACCTTTTGCATCAGCAGATCCATTTTCTAAACCTGTTATATTTTCTAAAGGTATATCTAAACCTAGTTCTTTTAAAAACTTTTGAATAGCTGGCGCAGCTTCTTGAGGTCTAGCTGTTAATACAAACATATCTCTAGCACCAGGAGATTCAGACATTGTTTTAGCTAAATCAAACAAAGGTCCTTTCTTGCCCTCTATAACTTTAGTAAATTCTGCAAAATCAAATATTGCTCCTTGTGCTTCTAATGCTTCAGATTTTTTAGCAAATTCCGTAGCACTTAATTTTCCTGTTATTCCGTTTGGTAATTCATATAAAACTTTACTTTTAGATCTTGCAAGTGTATCATCAAAATCAAATACCCTAGCTTTTTTAACTGGTTTATTTAATTTTCTACCGTTGTCAAGAGCTTTATCATAGTTTTCTAATATTTTTATTTCTTTGTCAACACTATTTTTTTCTACATTTAAAAGCTTAGATCCAAAAATTTCTAAATTTTCTCCTTGAGCTTTGTCCGTTCCTTCGGCTAATTTTTTAACAAAAACATTTATTCTTGATTGAGCTTGTTTACCTGTTACAGCAAGTTCGCCTGTTAATTGACCGGACTTAGTTAATATTTGAGATCTTATTAATGAACCTTGCATATCAATTACGTTTTCATTGTACGCATATTCAACAGGAACTACTACATCATACTGTTCAGCTTTAGATCTTTCTGCACCACCAGGTAAATATTCAGTTAAAATATTAGGATTTAATCTACCATATTCATTAAAGTATCTTATATCTGCGCTAGGTATTTTTTCGTAAGCTTCTAGTAACTGCTCTTTTGTAGTTCCTTCTTTTCCTGCTAAATCAAGAAAATTATCCATAGCTTTCTGAAAAACAGGAGGCATTGTTCTATCTGATTTTTTCCATGTTTCTACTCCTTTAGCAGTTAAGTCTCCGGACATAAAATCACTAGTCTTTAAAAGTAAATATTGTCTATAACCACCTTCTTGTACAAATTTTGTATATAACTCTATACCGTATTCAGCTATTTCTTGTCGTTGTTTACTACCACTTTCTTGAGCTTTATAAGCATTGTTAAATAGCTTAAGTTGATAATTAGCATGAGCACCAGCTGGTAATTGGTGTTCATCAGTAGTTTTATCTTTAACTCTTTTACCATCAACTACAGTTCCTCTTTCTACATTAACAGCTGTTGCTTCGTTTCTATTAGAGGTTGCGTTTAACTTAGCGTTGTACATCATTTCTCTTACAAAAGCCTGACCTGCTGGACCTAATAAATACAACTCCTTTTTCAACTGCATCATGTCTTTAAAACCTTGATTATGTAGTTCTAAATTTTCTGCGTTCTTTTTTGCATTAACACCTGTTTTACCGGATTGTACTATATCAAAAGCATTTTTTTTATTGTTAAATTCTTCGATTTGTTTTTCACTTAGTCCTTCAGGTATTCTTTTAACTCCTTCTCTAAGCGAGTTTCTTATAGTAGCTAAGTCAACCATTTCTTTAGCTAAAACTTTTCTATTACCTTCTATTAATTCTGCACCTTTAAGTTTACTTAAATTAGAAATTATATTAAAATTGTTCTTCATTAAAGAGCTTAATTTATTTCCTGGTGTAAAATTTCTGGGTCCAAGTAATATTTCTAAACCTCTGTCTGCATAGTATTTAGCAATTACAACTGCAGCGTCTTGAATTGCAGCAGTTTTATAATCCATGTCAAATCTAAATCTAGCTAATGCAGTGGGGTTTACATAAGAGTCTAACGTTTCACTTACACCTAATGGTCCTATTTTGTTTTCAAGACCTTTTAATCTTTCTATTTCTTTTTCAAGTTCTATTTCTTTTGAGGCTAAGCGATCACTAAACCCAGCTTTTATATCAGCTTTAGTTTGCTTTTCCCCTTTAGCACCTACTACTTCCGCATCAATTTTAGATCTTACTATTGTGTTAGCTAAGTTACTAACATATAATTTAGTTAAACCTTGTAAAGTTGTTCCAAATTCTGTTCTTGCTTCTCCTTTTATAGGTATGTTCATTTCACCCGACGGAGTTATTCCTATATCTTTTTGAAGTTTTCTAGCGTTTTCAATTGTAGGTTTAAAATCTAGCACATACACTTTTGGTTGACTTGTTTTTCCTTTACTTTTACCTTTTGGCGTAGTCATTTTTTTAGTTGGATCTACGTAAGGTTTGTAATATTTTTTTAGTATTGAAGGATTAATTCCTATAGAATATCCTTTAGCATCGCTTGAAACTTCTATTTTTTCACCTTGCTTATTTATTATAGCTTCGTTAGTACCTACGTTATATTTTGGCATAGATTCTATAAACTTCATTACTTGTTGTAAGTTTCTAAAAAGACCTTGCATTTTAGAAGCGTCTCTAGACTCTGGCCCATAATTAAGAGTTTCATTACCAGTTATCTTAGCTTCAGACAAACCTAACAAAGCTTCACCAACTGGACCTATAAACTTTTGATTAACATTTTTACCAGTTAACAATAACGATAAATCCCCTTTGTCTATTTTTACAGCATCTTCAACCTTATCTCTTGTTTCAACATTACTAATAAATTTTCTTAAATCTATTTGCTCTTTTGCCTCTCCCTCTCTAGCTAATCTATCTACGTTTGATTCTGTTGGACCAGCTTCAAGTTCTCTAGCAAAATCACTGTCTGTGCTTCTTTCGTTTAATGATCTTCTATATGCTTCAACAACTCCAGGTCCTATTCTTTTACCTAACACATCAAACATATACGTACTCAAAGCTCGTTGTTTGCCGTCTGGACCTATAGGGTTATAGTTTTTAGTAATACTTTCTAACTGATCTATTAACTTACCTTGCATGTCAGGGTTATTTTTAATAGCGCTTACAGGAACTCCTCTTTCAGCAGCCCACTTACTAACAGCTTCAATTCCTAGTGATATGTATTGATCTTGAAAAGATTTAATATCAGTATCAGTCATCTTCTCACCTTCTTTGTTTCTATTTTTGTATTCTATAGCTAGTTCACTTACCGCTATATCTTTACTAGGCATTAAATCTTTAGCGTCAATTGTTTTACCAGTTTCTAAATTTTTTATTACTTGACCGTCAATTACTACATCTCTAAATTGTTCAAGCTTTCTTTTTATAAGTTTAGGGTTTTCGCTTTTAAAAGTTTCACCCATACCAAACATAAACTCTAGTAATTGATCTCCAGTTACAAAATCTTTTTTATTAGTAAAATCTAAGTTCATTCTTTGAGCAGCATTAAGAACGTTTCTTTTAAGATTAGGTAAAAGACCTTGCTTTAATAATAACTCTTGATACTTAGGCACAGATAAAAACTCAATAATGTTTGTAACATATTCTTCAGCTGGTCTATTTTTTCCATAAGCAAAATCTATAGCTTCTTGAAACGATACTTCTTTTCCATCTTCACCTTTAAAAACTTCATTTTTCAAAGCCTTATCAACCGTGTTTTGAATACTTCTTTTAAACGCCTTAGCCATTGCAGGGTTATTTTTAAACGCAGCTTTAAAAAACACATGTGTAAACTCATGATTTTCTACTCCAGGTTTATATGCAGTAATATCTATTCTAATAGTATCTACTCCATCAAATTCAGCTTTATTATTTGTAGCGTCAAAACCTTCTTTACCTTCTTGAACTATTAGCTTAAGGTTTTTGTTACCTATACCTTCTCTAACAGCTTCAAACATTCTGTTTACTTTTCTACTAGCGGCTTCAATATTACCTTGAACTTTTGCTATTACTTGTTCAGCAGCTCTAGTTTCACCTTTGTTTAACTTACCTGAGTTTAACTCTGCTTGTGCTTTATCTCTTTGGTTTATTTGAATAGATATATCTTGAGCATTAAAAGCTCTATCAGCTACTTTTAAATTTCTTGTTATTTCAGCAATACTATTTTGTTTTTGCTTTATTTCTTTTTCTTGTTTTTTTGAAAGTTTTGTACCTGGAAAAAGATCTAATTGTCTTTGTAATCCAGATAATTCATTTTCATATTTTCTTTTTAATGCTCGTTGTGCAGATATAGATCTAAGATCGTTACGTCTTAAACCTGACGCGCCTACAAGACCAAACACAAAATTATTAACTACAATTCTACCCATAGCATCAGCGTCTGTGCCATAGTCATCTATCATGCTTTGCTCAAAAGATTTACTACTCATTCCTTCTTTGTACAAAGCTTCTACCATTAAAGCAACTTCCGAGCCGGATGCACCACCAGGACCACCAAGTATAACTTTCTCAAGCGTAGGATTAAGTCTAGCCATATTACCTTCAAATCTAAAAGGAACAAGTTTTCTCATACCTAATCCTCCTAAGTAAAAACCAACACCACCACCTGTTTGTGATTCTCCTTTAGTAATAAATTTAAATTTACCTTCTTCTAGTATAGCATTTAAAAAATGTCCTTTAAGTTTTGTTTTAGAGTTTGTTGATGATATCATTTGAGCTAAACGAGCTGATATTCCTGCAGCACCGAGAGCTTTATTTAAAAGACCAAACTTAATAAGATCAGGAACAAAACCACCAACGCCTTCTAAAACTTTCATTTCTAAACTTCTTTCGTAGTTTTCTTCTTGTTCTTTTGTAAGTTTTATTCCAACCTTACCCTGTAAATCTGTTATAAAGTCTATTTCTTTTCTTACGGAAGTACCAAACATACTACGTGTTGCATCTTCTCCAAAAGCAGCTTCACTTACAGTCTCTCCAAACCTAAGTATAACATCTCCAGCGTTTTGTTGTAAAGAACCAGAATCTATGTTTAATAAATAAGCTAGCTTATAAGCTTCTCTTTCTTTTAGCAGTTCGTTTCTATCTTTTGAAATATCTTGCAGCTCTTCATTTAAGTTTGGTAATAAACGATCAGTTATTTTAGGATCTCTATATATAGCATCTTGTAAATCTTCATCACCTTGAAAATTCATCAAAGCTGTGTATGGAATATCTCTCCATATGTTTTCAGCGTCAGGTTCGTAACCATAATTGTTTAACGCTAGTCTTAACTGTGGTGAAGTATTTTTATTATCTAAATCAATTTTGTTATTTAATCTTTCTTGTATGTTGTCAAATTCTATAACATGTGTATAATACTCTTGCTCTAGCATTTCTAAATCAAGACTTTTATAGTCACTTGCCATTGCTTGTATTTCTTCTGTCCAGTCTTCTTCGTTTTTAACATCTTCTAATGTTCCTACTCTTCTACCAGTTTCAGGGTCATAAGCATATGTATACTTTAAACCATCTTTAGCTTCTTCAGCTTCTTTAGCTACAGTTATTAATTCATTTTCTGCTTTGCTTCTAGTCTGAAGATTATCAGTTGTATTAATTATTTTTCTAAGATCTCTTGCTCTTTTATTAAGATTAGAAATTAATCGCTCTTGCTCGTTTAACTCAGAAACGTGTTGTTCTATTCCAGAGTCTAAAACAAATTTATAATCTCCTCTTGCTTTAGAAGCGGCTGCAGTTCTTTGAACCTCAGCTCTTCTTTCTTCAGCTTCTATCTGTTCAATATTTTCTATTCTTTCATTAATAAGTGTATCAATAAAAAATGAATCTGGTAATTCTAAAGATCTAGCATCTCCTGAATAATCAAATCTTTGTCTATCATAATAATTATCTGTAGCTTTTTTTCTTATTTCTTTTTTAAAGTTATAATCTGTATTAAGATTAGTAATGTTTTCTCCAGAGTATTCTCCTGTGTTAAAAAGCGCGTCTACTGTTTTTGCAAAACTATCACGATTTTTTACATATGGAGAATCAGGATCTACTTGCATTTTTTCCGTATCAAGAGTAACTCTTGGGTCTATTCTAGTAGTCTCTTGTTTTTTATTAGCTTTTAATATTTCATTATTAACAACTGCAGAGTTCTGTGTAAATCCATCCAAAGAAATAGGATCCAAGTTTGATTCCACGTCTTTTCTCGACTCTACAACTGGAATCGCATTCGCAGGGTCTTTTAGCTTTTTTACTTGTTGCTCTTTTGGTGATATGATATTTCCATCAAGCAATGCTTCTACCTCAGGTTCAACTTCGGTTTCTGCTGATGTTTTTTTCCACTCTTGAAGTCTCCTGTCAATTTCACCTCCATCTAATGGTGGTTTTATATTTTGTAATTCTTTAACTTTATCTAGTAGCGTCATTTAATTTAATTTAAATTATTATCTTCTATATATTTTTGTGCTTTTGCATTTTTCATCTCTTCTAAATCAAATATACCAGCATCTTCTTCTATAAATGGTAATTGATTTATAGTATAATTCATTATGTAATTTTTAGTAAAAACTTTTTTATATTTATCTAAAAACATAAATCTTTTGTCTTCACTAAGAGGCAAATCTGTTTCATAAGTCCAACTATCTCGCCAAGCATATTTATCTTGGCTTATTATAGATTCTTCATTTTCAACATCTTGAGCTAAATAAACATTCCAAGCAGCTATAGCTTCTTGTTCAGAACTCAAAAGGCCATTAACTTCAGCTTCGACAAAAGGTGTAGATTTTTTTTCCATTTTATCAAAATCATATTTTAATATATTTCTTCCCTTACCATTACCTATATCAATAATTTCATAATCAGGTGAACCATCTGCGTTTTTAATTATAAATTCTTCACTAATTTTAGCGTTGTCAATAAGCTTTTTAGTTTCTTTGTTAAACATTTCTGGATTAAACAAACCTGTTTCAACTAAAAGTTCTTGCATTTCTTTTGGCACATCTGGAGTTGGCGCTACTAAATAAGTGCCACTATCTAGTAAAGAAGCTACAGTAGAGCTGTTAAATATTAAAGGTTTATAAAACATAGGCCCACTAAAATACAACTCTTGAGTACCGTTGTTTAGTAAACTTAAAATAACATCATAACCTTCATCTTTAGAAAAACCTGGCTTATCAGTTAACACGCAATTAGCAACAGTGTAATCTGCATTGCAATTAGGATCAAAATTAGGTGTTTCAGTTATTTGTAACTCACCTACAATATCGCCCATAAAATTAATAAAATTTTTAGGCTGATCTTTTAATCTTTGTACTTCAGATATTTCTAAACTACAATCCTCACCCATTTGACAATCGTTATTTTTTATAGAAATTTCTAATTTAGCATATTCTTTTTCAGTCCCTAAAAAAGCATCTAAAATATTAAAATTAGTATCTATAGATTTTGCAATAAAATCTCTATTATAAGCTAGAACGTCACTATTGTTCATGTGCCTAATCATTAGGTTTTTTTGTATATTGTCAAGTTTATTAATCATTTGTTTTAATTTATTTATTCACCGTCTATTATGTCTCCAATAGACCCAGCTAAATTCATCCAAGAAGCAGTTTCGTTAGCGCTTGCGTTAGCAGCGTTCTGGCTTGCATTATCTAATTGTGTTGCTACTCTATTTAATCTTTGGTTTTGTCTAGCTTCTGTCGCATTAAATTTAAATGCTTCACCTCGCGCTTGTGCACTTTGCTCTCTAGCGCCTTCAGATATATTTATACCTTGTATTCTTTGAGATTCTGACAATCTAGCACTTTGTAATCTATCTTCGCCTTGCGCCCTCATAACTTCATTGTTAGCTTCTTGTTTTTCTATACTAGCGCTAACTTGTTTTTTACTTTTTAATGCTGCTTGAGCTAAAGCTGTAGCGCCACCAGCGCCAGAACCTGTTGCTCTTAAAGTATCTAATGTATTGGCTAAAGCTATATCAGCCTCTTCTATCTGTAATTCAGCTGCCTGCGTAGCTACACCAATGTTAGCGTAAGTATTAGTCATTTGACTAGATAAGTCAACAGCCATACCAGCTAAACTAGTTACGTTGTCGTATGGGTTTATAAGTTCTTGTCTACTTCCTTCTAAATCTTCTAATTTTCTTTGAAGTCTTCTTTGTTTTGCTTGAGCGTCTCGTCTTCTTTTTCGACTATTCATGCCGTTAAATATACTTCTACCCACTCCTATTGCTAATCCTAACATATTTATTAATTTATTTATTATCTTGATGTAAATACACTGCCAACCGCAAACAATTCTTTTAATCCACCTGGATCTGTTGTTGCGTCTGTTTTCATAGTGACTGTTGCGTAATAAGCTTTTATACCAGTCATAGAGTTACCAAATACAACTTCACCAGGTATAGCTGTTATTGTATTATTAGGTATTACTGCCATGTATTTATTTTGTTTTCTATCAAACCCTGCTCTATAGTTTATGCCATTTTCTGGATAAACACCTTCGTCATAGCTAAATATTTTATTAGCTTGATTTACATCAGCACTAGTTAAAGTTATTATTACGTTAACCGTACCACCCACAGAACTTGATCCTTGAGGATTTGATAATGTTATAGTATCTCCAATTCTATACCCGTTACCTGCGTTTATTACTGCTACAGAACTAACTACACCTCCAACAACTACAACATTCATTATTAATCCAGTACCACTACCGCTAGTAACATAGTTAATGTTATTGTATATAGCATTAACGCCATTAGTAGTGTTTAAAGTTATTCTATTACTTAAACTAGTTGGAACAATTGGCCCACCTCCTATTATAGTATCAACATGACCTATAAAACTACCTGGAGTAACTTCACTTTCATCAAAGCCAGTTCTATCAGAAAATAAACTAGTAACCTCCCAACCATTAGTACCTTCATAGTTTATGGTTTTGAAAGTTTTCATTATATTGGGACTAGGGTTAAATATAAACTGTATAGAAGAAGAGTTATCAACTCCGTAAAAATTATTTCTATTTACACTAGAGCTATAGTGCTCAAATACAAGAGAAGTGGTGGCTGTTGATTTAGTAGAGAAAAAGTTTCCTCTAGAACTAAACATTGTTTCTGGCTTATAATCAAAAAAGCTAGTCCAGCCTTTTGAAGTTTCATCATAAACTAAAGTCTTGAAACTTGAGTTATCATACCTATTAGTTGGTTGTATTGATAGCGTGTATACTTTATTATGTAAATCATAAGCCCCAAGCACAGCTCCTGTACTTGTAACAGCACTTAATTGATCTCTAAAGAAATCTATCATACCATAGTTTGATATCTCTGTTATTTGCCCACCAGCAAGCCTTAAAACAGCTCCGCGATTAGCGTCTACAAAATACTTCATGTAGCCATATTTAGCAAAAGATTCTGGATTTGTAGCAATTCCCCATTCTCCAGATATAGGAGTTGTTTGACCTATAACTATTGTTCCTGTGGTAGTTAATCCAGCGCCTTCCGCTGTAAATATTGCATCTTTATCTATTAAAGCATTGTTAACTTTGCGTTCTTGAAATATAAGTAAGTTAGTATCTTCAGCAAATAGCTTTTGTATTGAACCACTTATTGGGTCTACACTTCTAGTTATTTCTTCTGCTACACTAAATTGGTTAGTTTGATTTACGCCAGTTCTAGAATTTAATATACCTGAATATATAAGAGAACTACTTCTTCTTTCTTGATTTGGTTCGTCAGCAACTAAATATGCTTTAACACCATAATCAGTTGACACATTGTTGTAACCACCTCTAATTCTTGATTCTTCTATATACCAGTCTTCAGCAGTATTGCTTACTATTGGTGTAGTCCAAACTGGAGTTGAAGGCGTTCCATAATTATTGTCAGAAGGTAAAGGAATTCTTTGACCTGAAGCCGAAAAACCTGCTATACGCTTCACGTAAAATGAGTTAAAGTATCCTACCTCTAATGTTAATGCCATATTATTATTTATTACTTGTTTTTATATTATTTTACGTACATGGATTTAATACACCGCACGCTTGACCTGGATAACTAGCGTCGCTAAAGTCTACGTAAAAAGCAGGGTTTGCTCCTGTTTGACAAGCTGTACCTCTTAAATAGTCTGTTACAACTCTATACTCACCAGGTTGAGAAAAATTATATATTAATTGAGTTACAGCGCCTTGCGCAGCCGCGCTTATAGTATTACCAGTTGTTATAGTTGCTAAACTTCCATCAGCTATAGCTGTAGCAGGTATCCATGAAGGATTTGATGTTGATCTAAATTGAATCCAATATGTAATTATCGCATCGCTACCAACTGGTGTGGTGCTTCCACCTGCGAGGTTAATTTTTAATTCCATTCTTCCTTGAGTTAAAGCTCCAGTAAGGCAATTATCGCCAGTTACAGCATTAGACTGTACTCTTACATTATAAAGAGAGTTTGGAGGGTATACAGCACCTGTTGGGTAAGGAAGACCACCTGCTTGAATTGTATTATTGTTTGTTTGAGCAAATAACCATTCGCTGTTTTGACCACAGGTTGCCGCTTTTATATTACCGCGTCTATTACCACAAATTGTTCGCGGAACACGTTGAGCACCTACAGACACTACAAGATTACATGTAGTAGCACTAAGACCATTACCGTCACAGTCTGTTAAATTTACTGGCACACTATAAGAAGTTAAATCTACTAAGTTATTAGCTAGCAAACGACCATTAGAATTAATTGTAAATATATTTGGAGCAGGTGTTGATGTGTTAAATATAGTAACCTCGCCTAAACTCCATTTTAAACCAACTTGATTTTGGCTTGTTATAGGACTAGAGTTTAAACCAGTCATATCTTTAATACCTGCCGCGTTTCCGTTATCAGCTATAGTTACGCCTGTTGGGTTGCCACAATTAGTTATTATTGGCGCAACGTTTGTTAGGTTTACATTAATATCAAAAAACGTTGTTTCAAGACCACTTGAATTAGATCCATCAAAAACAACCTTAACAGTAACAACATAATTGTCAACTAAGTCAACTGGTAACGAATTAGATTTAAATACAAATTGAGAATTTGTTGCATTTGAGGTTGTGCCTATTCTCCATTTATAAGCTCCATCTGCAACTAACTGAAAAGGCCAATCAGCTTCTGGGAAAAAACTAGAAATAGAATTTACTCTTCTTATAGATGATATTGTTATAACAGGGGGAGCAGCTGCGCTTGTTATAACAGTTCCTGATCCATCAATAGCTTGAAAACCACTGTTAGGAACAAAACTAGCAGTGTTACTTACGGCTATATTTTCTGGAAAAGTAAAAGTAGTTTCAGTTAAAGCTGTTACACCGTTAAAAGTATTGCTAATAGATCTATTAAGAGTTGTAATTAAACCTGTGGTAGAAGTTTCCCAGTATATATCTAATAAAGAAAAAACAGGTTTTGTTTCAGCAACAGTAAGTATTGGTGCCATACAATGTGTACCAAATGTTGCGGCGCCAGAGGCTAAAGCAGTAACTTGAGATCCTATAGGATTTAATGATTGATTTGACGTGCTAAATTTAAGAATAAAAGGATTTTGATCTGCTCCATAAAAGCTTACATTTGCGCCAGTTTTTCCCCATGGAATAGCTCCAGTTAAACTCGTTACATCTGTACTAGGGCCTACAGTTGGGGTTTGAGTTTGACCGTAATCTCCTTTTTCTTTATTAGCTACAAAAGGTATAGCAACTAACTGAGTGTCTCTAACTGTCGATATATTTAAAATGTTTTGTGAAGCATTGTTTGGGAAATACTGCACGTTTCTTGGGATTTTGTTTCCAGTTCCAGGAGGTCCACTAGCGGAAATAGAATCAGGATTATTAACTCTAATATAAAGTAATTCCTCACTATTGTATTCTACATCAGTTGGACCTACTTCTGTTAATTCTCTAGGAACCTTATTTATATTGTCACCTATAATTGTAGAAAAAGCATACAAATCTAAATCTTGACTATAAGCCGGTGGAGTTTGATTAGATGGAATTACTGGTAAACCATTAACAAAACCAGGAAAAAATACATTATAATATTCTTGCTCTTGTTGTTTTACAACTATTTTATACGAGTACCAACCTAGTGGATTAGAAACAGGTACGTTTACTTTAAAACTTGCTTTTGAAGCACCACCACCAGATATTGTTATTAACTCTTGATCAATATACCCACTTCCTGGATTGTTTATTATAAGGCCAGTTACAGCTCCTGCTCCTGAAATACTTGTGATTGCTACGGTTAAACCAGTTCCTGCGCCGGATGTTATGGTTGCAATATTAGAGCCTACAGTATAACCCACGCCAATAGTTTGAATTTCCAAAGAGTCTACAGTTAAACCATCCGAATAAATACCTGGTTCACCTGTTGCGTAATTGACAGTTTGACCTATAGGTCTTTCTATAGACATTGTTAATACTTTGCCTAACCAAGAAAGTATATTACCTTGCGTGGCTGTAGTGTTATAAGGTAAAAAAACTGTTGAACCGCCTGACGTAGTGCTGTTATCATTAGACGAAAGTATAACGTCAGATTGTCTTCCGTATATATCTGATAATACAATTCCTGCTTGATAAGTTCTGTTTTGTTTTAATGTATGATAAGGATATTGAGTGTAATTATCGTAAGCAATACTTTTATTATCAAATCCAACATTATAAGGTATACTAGCTGGAGGTGTTAATTTTTCTAAATAATTACCATATACAACTCTACTACCTACAAACTCCTGGGCTAAAGCTTTAACGGGTACTTTGTCATAAACTCTAGTTGTTTGTTCTTGAGGAAGAGTTTTAAATGGTTTACTAGATTTATAATTGTAATCAAAAAAATACTGAGTAACAAAACCATGTAAATCGTCTTGATAAGATATGTTAGAAAAATTAGGAGAAGGATTTGTTAATGATATAGTATCTAAAACTTTAACCGCAAGAGCGTCTGACTCTTTATAAAGTATATCAATGTTTTTGATTTTTAAATTAGAGCCTAATAATGATGCTGTGCTATACGGAAGAGGTATTCTTACATTTATATTGTCTGAATCATTTTCAAACCAAGCTATAATACTACTTTTGTAAGCATTAACCATGTCTTGATCATATTCATTTTTAACAGTTGCAGTACTTAAACCGTTTTCTTCGTTTAATTGACCAGCGCCAAACTCACTATATTGTTTTGGTATAAACGCTATTTGGCTAAAAGGAGCCATAAGCGAATATTCATTATCTTCATATTGAAATCTATAACTAAACCTTACAAACTTGTCTTCTAAAAAAGTAGGATCACCTTTCCAGTTAGCGGAGAAGTTAGGGTTTCTAGCTATTTCTATTACAGGTGTTCCTGCTAATAAAACTGAAACATTTTTATCAACTGTGACATCCCAACGATTAGTTGAAATAGCGGTGCTAACAACTTTTACATCATCAACAAAAGTAACAGGTGTTCCAGCGGCTTTAGTAATATAGTCACCTGCTCTTGGCACGCCTCCATAGCTTGGGTTATCAATCCTAATAACAAAATTACCTTGTATAGAGGTTACGGTTTGTGTAGAGTGGTTAGATAAATTTCTTTCACCTTGATTTGTCATAGAAGGTCTACTAAAATCTATAGCAAAACTAGCAGGTAATGCAGTGGCTAAAGCAGGTAAAAAACTAATAACATTACCAGCAATATTTGTAACTACAGTAAGCGTGTCTATTAACTCTGTAGTAACTTGTTTATTGTGATCTGTTATTATGTCGCCTACTTTTATACCTGCAGTACTAGCTACGGTCATAGTAAGAGCGCTGGCGGCTGTAGCGGTTACAGTTGTAGAAGATCTTTCCATTAATACCGCTGTTTGATATGGCGCGTATTTAGCAACTGATATTTGTTCTTCAGTAAGATAGTATTGATTAGTCTCAGAAACAAAATTATTCTGAGCTAAATCAACATTTATTTTTCTAGGTTGATTGTTATTATCTGTCCAGTATAAAAAATTTTCAATTAAGTTTATTCCGTGAATACTAAATGATTTATTAAAATTTAAATAACTACCTAAAACTAAAGTAGACACAGTAAATGGAGATGATAAATTTATTTTATATATACCACAATTGTTTGTTGAAGCGGCTCTTGTATTAGAATCAATATTTTCATAATCAGTAGTCATTACATAGACTACGTTTTGTGTTTCATCTACACAACTACCTATAACAGAACTACCAGACGTGGGTAATAAACTAGCTATTTGACTATTACCTAACACGTTTTCAAACTCACCAACATCAGCTCCTTCAGATTTACTAATCATTAAGTTTATAGCTTCTCTATATTCACCGTTAGGTAAAATACGAGAGTCAAGATCTTGATTCATTTTACTTTTGAGAAAAGTATTTAATATCTCTGCCATGTATTAAAATTTAAGCCATTTAGATTTACCTCTCATTACTTGAACTATTT
>JAAHTG010000768.1_pt1 | contig 16785 bp, 17 predicted proteins | sample 6116081 | NCBI WGS metagenome assembly JAAHTG01 (sample SAMN13939989, study PRJNA603662) | sponge metagenome | isolation source: marine sponge | host: Mycale hentscheli | place: New Zealand | collected 2005 | reverse complement strand
TCTCCCTTCTTTTTTTCTTTCCTTTTTTCTCCTTCTTCTCTCCACTGCACAGTTTTCTATTTTTAATAAATCGTCTTCCGCCGTGTATAAATCTTCTGCAAATTTCATTCCTTTTTTTGCACCTCTTACTGTGCCACCAAAAAGTTTTTTACCCATAGATTCTAAAGGTTTATCTAAATTTAAATTTTCACCAAATCGAACATCTTTTAAAAGATTTTTTATATCTCCTAATTGCACTTGTGAATTTACTACACCTAGTTTCAATAGTTTTCTATATTGTTCATTTTGTTCTGCAGTAGTTTTTCCAACCTGTAAATTACCAAAAGCTTCTTTAAAAGCTTTTCCAACAGTAATTGGATTTTCAAACATGATACCATTCGCTGCAGAAAAACCTGTTGCAGAAAATAAATTTCTAAAGTGTGTGACCGGCGATAGAATTGTTTTAGCAACTTGAGCTGCTCCTTTTGGAGCTAATATTAAATTTCTATACATCCAAGTCCCTAGCTCCTCGATACCCGTTGCTCCTTCCCTTGGTTCAAATAAACCTTTAAATGCCCTTGAACTATCTCCAAGGCCTTCTGCAATTGCTTTAGATGTATATAAACCTTGTAATGGATTCACTGCAAAATCATCTTTAAAAAAAGGTGCTAAATATTTATCTAATTCTACTATTTCTTGATTAGGTAATGCTCTTTCAGCTTTTAAATTTTTTACATCGTCTAAAGTAAAAAAGAAACCTTCTTCTCCAGGGCCTGCAGCTTTTGCACCAGATGATACATCAAACTTTATTTTATCATCATTTTTTGCCAACGATTCTAGTAATTCGTTTCTTCGTGCAACACTCGATAATCTTGCCATACCATTGTATATAGAATATCTTGGATCTTCCATCTTACCAAAATAGTCTCTAAATATTTTACTTCCCTCTCCAATAACTTGATCTACTTTCTGACCATTTATATCTCTTGTTACAATTTGTTTAAAATATTTTTTAGTAACAACATCATCGGCTCCAGGTGTTAGATTTATATATTTAGTAAAAGATAATTGTTTAGGTGATTTAGCTTCTGTTGCATTTTTATATATATTATTAACTAATGTGTCTGCTTCCATATCTGTTAATCCATTTTTAATGGGATCAAAATTAGGGTTTTTTCTATTTGCAAATCTATGATATCTTTTAAATAATTGTTTTACGTTTTTAGTTGCATCATCTGTTGGTTTATAACTTAAAAAAGGTATAGAAGATTTGTCTTCAAATATTTGATATGTGTTACCTAAATATTCTTTTGTTCGTTCACCTAATAAACTTTTTAATTGAGCAACATCTTTAGGTGCATTTGAACTTGCGTCTATTAATGATGTAAATTTATTTCTACTAATATCTATTATATCAAACAAGTTATTAACACCCTCTTGATCAAGACCTTTTGCTTTTAATATTTCTTCTAAAGATTCTCTAGCTGGAGTATTGATAGGTTCATCTAATTTACCAGAAAACATTGCTTCATTAATTTCTTTTAAAATTTTTTGTTTTTCTATTCCCGTAGATTTACTAAAAGAAGATTTTAAAACAGGAAACATTTTGTCTACCTCTTTATCTATACCTTTAACTAATTCCATCGCTTGATTAGTATCAGACATAGTTGCGCCTTTTTCAGCCATTTTAGCTTCAAAAATTTCTTGTGGTTTAGCACCTCTTGCTCTTAATGCAGAATAAGTTTTATTAAAAAATTGATCTAGTTTTGAGTTACTAAATTCTATTCGCTTACCTCTTGTTGCTGCAGCTTTAATACCTTTTGCAGCTCCATACACAATTGGAGTTATTAATATAGATTCAGCTCCAAACTTAGCTCTATTTAATAATTTTCTAGCAGCATCTTCTTTACCACCTTCATCTGTTACTTCTTCAAGTTGAGTAGGCCCTGCTTCAAAGGTATCTCCTAAACTTCCAATGTCTTCAACATCAGCAACAAAAGCTTCTCCAGCAGCTCCCCCTAACACACCCGCTGCAAATCTTTTAGCGTTTGATCTTTTATTTAAACCCACTGCAGTATTAACTGCTTTAGAAAGATTAGAACTAGCAAGGTTTGCATAGTTACCTGCTTTTTTTGCTTTTAATGCTTTATCTGCTAATTTAGTTGCTGCTTTAAAACCAATTGTTCCAGGGATAGCAACTGAAGTTAATGCTTCAGTTATTTTACCAATAGCTCTATCTTCTGCAACTTCTTCAAATGGATTTATTTTATCAAAAAATTTTTCTACATCTGCTGCCGTGTTTGTATCTAAACCTAAATCCATAAGTTCAGCTCCTAAAGATACAACACCTTCAGGTACTTTTAAAACACCTGATGCAATTCCAGCCAAAGCTGCAACTATTGCATTTGTTTCACTTCCTAATTCTTCTTCTGCTAGTGTTAGAGGTTCAAATTCGTCAAATTTTGTTGACATACATCCTCCTATCTAAATCTTTGAGACTCTGGTCTTTGTGCTATAATTTGAGTTTCCTCTTCAAAAGAACTAGGTCTGTTACCCATTCCTCTTGCGTTTTGTGTTAATTTTTTTTCTTCAATAATTTCTTCTCCGGGTTCTACTTTAATTGAAGTATCTTCAATAGTAGTAGATGTAAATGGATCAGGTATAATTGAAGGTCTACCACTTTGAATTTTTACATAAGTTTTATTGGTGGGATCTAAATATATTCCATCAGGTAAAGATTTAGCAGCTGCACCATAATCTAGTTTTCCATTTTTAATGAAACCAATAATAACACCACCTCTGGCTCCAATATCTAAACCAGTTGCCTCTTTAACTTTTTTAGAATTTTGTTGAAATTCTTCAACTACTGCAGCTTCTGGACAGGATCATTCTTATTGTTTTTGCATAATTTCTATTCTATCCATTTCTTGAGCTTTTTTAAATCTTTGACCTACTCCAAAACTTTTTTCTTTTTGTATATCTCCTGCTAATTTATTTATTTGTTCTTGTGATGCATCGGGTCCTAAAATTACTTTTGCTTCTTCAACAGCCTTAGCTAGATCTTCTTTATTTTTTAACATTTGTAATCGTTCTGCACCTTTCTGTGCAATAGCTGTTTTAGCAGTTAACATTTTTGCAGGGTCTTGTCTTAATCCCTTCATTTCTGTTAACGCTTGTTCAGTTGGTTTTTTAAATGCAGTTGCAATAGAACCTAGTGTTCCTTTACCTGCACCTTCACCAGACACTAAACCTAAACCACCTCTAATTAATAAATTAGCAAGTACATCTTTTCTTTCTCTTGCTACATCTCTACCGTAACCTGCTTTTGCAAGTTCATACGTTTCTTGTAAATATGGATCATCTGCAAGTAATTTTTCAAAATCAACAGCGCCACCTGTTTCGTAATTATTTCTAGGAGCAGCTAAAGACATTACACCTTCTTCAACCTTACCACCTTTTCTAAACATGGGTCTTTTTAAAGTTCTGCTCATTACTACCTATTTATTAAATTATATATACCAGCAAGTGTTGATGCAACTCCTAGACCTGTCTCTAATCCCGATGGTGAAGGTTGTATCATTTGTTTTGTTTGAGCTGGATAACCAGAAATTAAACCCATAACTCCTTGTCCAAGTTGTTGAACGTTTTGAAAAGGTTGATACGCAGTTTGATATGCAAGTTGTTTTTGTGCATCAAGAATAGCTTGTTGTTGAGCTTGTTGACCAGTTCCTAATGCGCTTAAAGTACTTATCTGTTGACCTGCTAATGCAGGAGTAGTTCTTGCTAAATTCATTTGTTGACCAAAAGCTTGACTTGCTAATTGTTGCGCTTGACCAAAACCTTGTTGTAATAAATTTGATTGAATAGCGGCTCGATTTCTATTTGATTCCGCTCCATAAGTTGCTTTTTGTACACCTTCTCTACCACCACCAAACGCCCCTGCACTAATTTCTGATGCGGCTAAACCTGGTACACCTCTTTGCGCTTGAATGTCATATTCTGCTAAAGTGGTATCAATAACATCTTTTTGATACGGAGACATGTAAGCTTTATATGCATTAGGATCTGATAGTCCTGCAGCTGCTTTTAAAAATGGTTCATAAGAACCAATTCCTTGTAGGGCTAATTGTTCAGCTTTTTGAGTTAAAGCTCCTGGACCTGCTACAAACTTATCTCCATAAAATTTAGATGGATCAATATCTACTAATCCTTTTCCAGCGAATTGATCTGTTCCACCGTAAGCTTTTGTTAATAAATCAGCAAAAGTTTTACCTAGTCCTTCAATAAATTCTGCAGGTAGTTGTCTTACTTCTTGTACTTCAGCCATTAAACTTTTCCTCCATTTTCTAAAGTCTTCATTAATCTATACATCTTTTGTGCACCAGTTTCAATGTTTCCATTACCAGCTCCCCTTACTGCATCTGCAGTCATAACAAACTCATTTTTAGACAACATTGCAGGAACATCATCTGCTTTTTCTTTAATTCCTACAGGAACAAAACCACCTTCTTCTCTATAATCTCTTTCCATTACTCCTGCTTGATTAGTTCTCATTATACCCATAGGCATGCCACCATCTGCTTTTTTAGTTCTAATTTCAGTCACTGCTTCTTTTATTAAATTATTTGCTTCTTCTAAAGATAAACCATAATTTTCCATTAATTCTTTTCTTTTTGGTTTAAAATATTGATTGATCATAAAATCTTTAGTGCTCATTGTTTCTGTATCTTCTAGTTCACCATCTTCTCTAGGTAAACTTCTTACTGCCATCATTGTTCTTGCTATTTCAGTTGCTGCTTGTCTATCAGCATCTTCAGGGATAGGGTTATATGTTGTTGTATCAATTTGTAATCCTCTTGGAAGATCTTCTAGATTATTACCTGTTCCACCTTCTTCAAAACCAACTCTACCTCCTGTAGCTAAATCTTGTTTAGCTGCATATTCACCTAATTGTGAATTTGCAAATTCTTCTGCTTCTTCTTCACTAGCCTCTTTATTTATATTTTGATAGTATTGTTTTATGTATTGCTTAACAACAGCTGGATCTCTTTGATAAGCTCTTTGTGCTTCTAATGGACTTCCAAATAAAGAAGTTAGTAAAGCCGATCCACCTAATATAGCTGCACCTTTTCCAAGTGCACCTTTACTTAACATTCCAGTAGCCGCTTGACCAACACCGGTATTCATAAGTCCACTTAATACTCCACCACCATATAAACCTGTTCCAGCTTCAACGGTTCCTAATAAACCTGCTTTCATTGCAGAAGGAGCAAATCTTCCAAAACCAGTTGCCCCACCTAAACCACCTAGATAATATCCACCAGCAGCTAATAATGCTGCCTTACCTAAATCAGAAGACAATATATCTTTAATACCACCAGTAACACCTTTAACAGCTTTTTTAAGTTTTTTAGCTATACCGCCAAATAAATATTTTTGCCTGGTTTCTAAATCCATGATTCCACCTCGGCTTTGTAATTGTCTATACATTTGTGATCTTGATATCGCCATATTCTTATTAAAATTTTATATTATAGCAGGTGTGAATATCCTGAAATATAGTAATTTACTAGTTTTTAACGTTTTCGTCAACGTTTTTGATAGAATCTATATCATCTTTTAAACGACCCGTATACCTATATTCTCCGACATGTGTAATAAAATCATCACTAATTAAAACATGACATTTGCCACCTAGTTTATTCCATCTTATACAAAAACCAAAGTCTTCTCCATAATATCTTTTGGTTTCAGGATCATGATGAGTATCAAATAAATTGTAAAAATAAGGCTTATCATAGGATTTACCATTAACGATAGTGGGTTGATTTATCTTTAAATGAGGTAGTTCTTTCATCATTTTTTCTAACACTGATTTTTTAATTAACATACATCCCGTAGGTGCGTGACTGACTTGAGCTATTTCATCTTTAATTTGAAAAGCGTTTCTATTTTCTATTTTAATAGGCCAAGTATATCCAAATTTAGAATACTCTTTTGGATCATTTATTTTTCTATGATCTATTTTCTTTTGTATTTTTTCCCAATTAATATCTTTTAAAGGATAAGGGTAGGCTATTATATCTTTATCAGCTTCTAACATTTTTATAATAGTACTAAATTCAAAGTCAATATCAGAATCTATAAACAATAAATAATCATAATCAATACTGTCTTCAAAAAAAGCATTAACACATAGATTTCTACCTTGTGTAACTAAAGAAGATTTTAAAATTGTAAAACTAACCACTATGTTATTTTTTAAACATTGTTGTTGAAACTTCAAAACTGCCTGAGTGTAGTGCATAGATACTTCGCTATGACATGGAGTACAAACCATAATTTTATATTTTGATTTTGTTCCTATATTTATTTCAGTAACCTTATTTTGTTGAATAGTTTGATAAGTATCTTCGTTGAACCAAATTGGTTTATTGTTTTTCATTAATAACTCCTTGTAAAAAACGTGTCCAACATCTACCTTGTTTATTCCAATTGTAATAACGGTTGGTATATTCTGATTGAAAATCTAAATGTTTTTGTATAGATAAATCACTTAAATCTTGAACAGCAGCTTCTATTCCATAAGCAAATTTTCTAGCTAAACTTTCATAATTATTTGAATAAGGAATGTACATAGGAAATTCTGAACCTGTTTCAAATAAAGCTCCGTAGTCTGTAGTAATACAATATAGTCTAGCTGCCATAGCTTCTAGCAGCGAGATACACGATGTTTCTTCCCAGATACTAGGATATACATACATTTTATAATTTTTTAAATTTTCTAAAATATATTCATTAGATTTATATCCAATGTAATTAACATTTGGCAATTGTTTAGCTTGATCATATAACTCTTGATAGTGTTTATCATTTATTTCATTAAATTGTTTTCCATAAATTTCACAAGATGAATAAACATCTAAACTAATTAATGGGTTTTTAACTAATTGCATAGCAGCTAGTAATACATTTAAACCTCTCCAAGGAGTATTTTGATGTATTATTTTTATAGGCTCACCTTTTATATAAGTTTTAGTTGGTTCTATTTCATCTATACCATTTTTTATAACAGCGCATTTTTCGGTTGGTAATTCAAAAAGAATTCTAAATTTTTCATATGTCCAATGAGAGTTAAAAACATACCAATCATATTTATCGTGATTTGATTTATCTTTAAACCAAGGGGTTATGTTTGGTTGATCATAAGAATTTTTTTGCCAAAGAATATTTATTTTATTTTTATGTAAAGGTATTTTTTCTGGAACAGATGTACATATTTGTACTTGATCTAAAAGTTTAGCATCAACACGCTTGTTTAAAAATTCAAGCTGTAATTCAGTACCACCCCTAGGGTTTTGATTTGTCATTTTTTTGATTCATTACTTTCTGTAAAATGTCTAAACCTTTCGGAGAAACCTGTACGGTTACATCCTGTACAATATTCTCTCCTTCTTTCTTATCTTTAAAAACTTCACCTGTTTTTGTATTTCTGTATGTTACAACAGTTGTACAATTAATTTTTGTTATATCTTTATCCATTTTCTTGAGATCTATCTATCAGAAGATAGCTGATTTGTCCAGTGATCTCATTTGCTGAACTTGCTTGTAATTTTAATATATCTCCACCTTCTAAGTTAATAACATTTTTAGCTAGATTATCAGTAGACTTATTCAATGTTGCATGTGATATTTCAACATCAGATCCACCTGATTTTTTTAAATATAAATCTACATCAACATTACTGGCTGTTGCATGGCTTGCTTGTACCGCTCTAACAATTGCAATAGCAGATGTAGAAATAGTCAAAGCTGTTGTTAGATTAGCTGTTGTTAAGTCAAATGTTTCGCTTTTAAAAAAATTAGCCACCTAAAAACCACTCCTTTGCATCTTCTTCATTTTTTAAATCTTCTTGAAAAGAAAAATTAAGTTGATTTTTTACAGTGTCTAATGCTTCTATAATTTGTCTTTGATTAGAAACATCATATTCATTTTTTGGTTCTGGTATATATACTGCTATTTTTGCCATTATCTTCTTCCATCTACTTTAGCATCAATTCTTATAGTTCCATATCTCCAAGTTTCACCTGTGCTGTCATTTTCTATTTTAATAGCAACAAGTCTGCCTCTTGCACGTGTATCTACTTTATCAGTAGATGAAGTTATTGTAAAGGGACCTAAAGAAGAGCTTGTAGCTGTATCACTTGGATAGTTATTTAACAATAAAGTAATTTTTGAATTACCGGTCAACACTTTAAAATCAGGTATAAATCTTTTAACAGACATCATAAATTGTCCATCTCCTTGTAAATTTGCCATGTTATTACTATTAGTAATGTCAAAATCCCCTGATTTTATAAATGCATCAATTGAGGTTGTACCACTATTGTTAATTTGATCAGTGCCTTTTTCATGTTCGTAATAAGTTGTTGCACCATATGTTGCAGTAACTCCTTGTATTGAAAAAGTAGGTAAATCAGTTTTATTATATTCTGTTGCGTAAGGTAGATCATACACCCCTGTATCAATATAACTTGTTCTAGCTAAGGAAGAAGTAGTCCAAAGATTTTCTGCATAGTTATAAGTAACAGATCTATTAACCTGTTGTGAATCAGATGTTGGATAAAACCAATTTATTTCGTTATATAAACTATTGTGTTCAGCATACACTAACATACTAGAGTTATAGTTAATACCTAAATTATCTCCGTTTGTTGTAAATACAAAATCTTCAACAAAACACGGAATAGCTTTTACAGTACCGTCGAATACAAAAAATCCACCTTCACCAGACATCCAAAATACTTTACCATCAGAATAACTTAATGCATTTTGACCTATCAACCCACAATTAGTTCCAACCTGTCTAATAGAAAAGGTAAATGGTGGCCCAACATATTGCAAAACATAAGCTGCTGTATCTGTTAAAACTAAAGTATAATCTTTACCAGATACTGCTCCAACAATTTCATTACCTTTATCTAATCTAAACGTACCTGCAGTATTGACTGTGGTTGGTTCGTACTCATTAAAATTTTCTTGATCACTAAATCTAATAAACATTGGATCTTGTGAAGTAGTATCTCCAACAGTTGTTTCAGTTCCAAAATGAAATACATGTCTGTCTCTATCAGATACTTGAGTTAATCTTGATTTAGTAGGAGCATTTGTCATAATAGTTGCTCTTTGATTCCTAGCACTAGCTGCTCCTGCGTTCCATGTAAACGTTTCTCCATTGTGAATAGTAGCAATTAATATTTGTCCAAAATTATCTAACGACCATAAACCTGGATCTAATGTTATAGTAGATGATATTGCAGATTGTCCCCAACCTATATAATATTCTACAGTTGCACCATTAGAATGTGCAGATCTTGTTCCCGCAACTGCTCTTGTTATACCTGTTAAATCATTTCCAGATATTCCAGTGTAAGAAATATATTCTGCTCCTACTTTAATTGTTCCGGTTGTTGGAAAATTACCTGTTGAAGTTAAAGTAATACTTGTACCACTTCCTCCAGTACCGTTAGCATCATCTAATAAAGCACCGTTCAATATTGTCGTAAGACCAGACGAACCTCCCCAAGCAGCTGTACCCCAACCAAGACCCACTGTTTGAAAAGTTGGTCCTACAATTACATACGGATCAATTTGTGCAGATCCTGTTCCTGATGTAGTGCCAGCTGAATTAGATGGCATTGTAATATCAAAACTATTTGAAGCAGCATTTAATACTTCAAAAGTATTATTGGTAAAATCAGTTGTTGCATAACCCGAACCTGTTGGAACTGTAACAGATGAAAAAGTTACATATCTTCCATTTTGTAAACCATGACTAGTTTTATTTACTGTAACTGTAGCAGAACCACTAGTTGCATTAAAGTCCGCTCCAGTAATAACATCGTTATCTATTGGAGTAATATCAAAAAACTCACCTTCATAGTATAAAAACAAACCCTGAGATGTACCTAAAGCTACATATCTTTCACCAGTAAGACTGGTAAATGCATGTTGAGCACGTGCTACTCCAGGCAATGTAGTATTAGAATTTGTAAGTTGTGTCCAACCACCTATTTTCTCCGGTAGTCCATACCTAAATCTAACAAAGTCACCATCAACCCATTGAGATTCAGCCCCTGAATCCGTGACTTGTTTATTAAAACCGGGTTTAAAGTTAAGTTTTTGCAACATAGTTAAAAGTATTTTAATAAATACTATATAATATATAGTGTTCTAAATATATAGTAAATTTTATATTTTAAACCAACTATTTGGTGAAGGTAAATTATGCTCAGATTTAACACCTTCTTTCATAGTAATCATAATATCTCCCGATATAGATATACGCGGTTTTTCTTTTGTATTTTTACCCGTTTCATGAAATATCATAGATGGAAATATAATTATATTACCTGTTTCTGCAGGATATTCAGCCTTACCGTAATTAGTATTATTCCACTCTGTAAAGTATGGATCTCTTTTAGGTATATTTAATCCTACCTTATGGGCATCATCATCAAGCAAAAATAAATTACCTTGTTCATGAGCTTGTGGATAATAGACAAAACTAAAATGACTACTCATATGTCTATGATAAGAAATAAATTGTTCTTTAGTGGATAAAGTTGCCCAGGACTTGGTAATGTATATTTCAAATAAATCTAAATTATATTTTTGTGCTAATAAACAATCTTTAATTATTTTAGATAATTCAATGTATAATTTATTAAATCTTTTATCTTTGTGTAAATTGTCATCGATTGATTGTAATTCTTTCGGTTTTACATCTGTAGTTGTTGAATACTGAGAATTAGTTGGAGTAATATCTTTTAATATTATAGGTACTATTTTTTTATTAATATTTTCAAAATTTTTTAATTTAGTTATAAATATTGGATAACCAAACCATTTAGTAATGTTGCTCATAATTCTTTCTTTTTAATTAGTATACTAGATTACTTGTAAAAATCTATATTTAATTTCACCATCACCACCTGCAGCGCCATTTGTAGATCCACCACCAGTTACTTGTGCAGCTCCACCACCTCCTCCAGAACCTCGTGTTCCTGCAGATCCGTTTGTTCCAGAACCAGAAGACGATCCTCCAGAACCACCTGCTATATTACCCGCATAAGAATCCCCACCATCAAAACCACTTATTCTACAGTTATCACCACTACAGTTTCCAGTGCCTGTTAAATCTCCTACTGCACCATTACCAGAATCATTAAACGTACTTGTTGGACCTGAAGTATTACTAGTTACATTTCTAACACTGTTATCTGAATCTGCAAAAATACCTGAAGTAATTGCAGTACCATTAATAGTAGCTGATCCTGCTGTTCCCGCTGTGTTAGTTCTTAGTGGTCCTTGTACTCCACCACCTGTACCAGATGAACCTCCTCCTGCACTTAAAGTAAATAATGATCCTGTTGTTGAACCAGATAAAGTTGTGTTTGTACCTGCATCAGCTATTTTAGGTTGTCCAAAATTAGAAGTTTGGTTTCCTCCTGCTCCACCAGATCCAATTGAATAAGTTATTGTTTCACCTTCGGTAACAGAAAATATTTTGTCAGATACATAAGCACCGGATCCACCACCTGCTCCTGCAGATTCTCCACCTGCTTTATCGTAACTTACCCCCCCTGCAGCTCCCCCACCTCCGCCTACAGCGTATTGAATATGAATAGCATTGTATCCGTCCGGGACACTAAATGTAGAAGATCCAGAAGTTAGTTCAACAAACGATGTTGCTGGAAGACCGCCTCCACTGGAACCTACTAATAAAGTGTAGTGAGTCATAGTTTTTTCCTATGATAAAAGTCCGCCAGTAATTACAAATGTATCAGTTCCTACACAAAGAACTGTTGCAACTCCCCTAGTTGATAAAGTTCTATCTGCGTTTGTTCCATCGGTTACCCAATACATAGTGACGCTAGAGCGATTTATTGAAATATCACTAGCAGTGTTGTTATAAATTGAAACTGTTTGACCTACTGAAAAAACTCCAGAAGGAACTGTTATTGTACTAGAAGCAATAATAACTTTTCCATGATCACTGCCCACTAAAGTATATGTTGATCCTTGAGTATTTGCTGGAACCAATCTTACTTCACCTTTTTGATCTGTCATATTACCAGCAGATGAAACTACATCTCCAGATGTGGTTGTAATATTATTTGCTGCGGTAACATTGTCACTTATAGTAATACCGCTAACATTTGTGTCATTAGTTACTGTAAGGTTACTTGTATAAATAGTATTTGTAGTAATGTTTCCTGTAATTAAACTACCTGTTGATGTAATTCCTTCTTCAACATTAGTTCCATCAGAATATAAAATTTTCTTTCCTTTGTCTGTTGCAGACCAAGTAACTCCTGTTCCTGAACTTGTTTTAAAAGTTACAGTATGTGCTCCACTTGTTGCATTTTCTACAATATAAGTTTTTTCAATTGAATCAGGAATGGTTACATTTACATTACCAGAAATTGTACCTGTTAATTTTAATACTTGATTTTTACCATTAGATAACGCTCCATTTGAAAAAGTTAAAGTAGCACCTGATGCAGAGTTAACTGCAGCATAACCACCTATTGCTTGCTCAAGAATAAGTAGATTAGTATTGGTAATTTGTCCCCAAGTTCCTGAATTTTCTCCAGTTTGTTGTACAGTTAATTTTAAGTTTGCTGATGTAGTATTTGCCATGTTTATATTATAGTTATATTTATAGCTTAAATCAAGCTACTTCTTTCCATGTTGTCGATGATCCTTGATTTACTTCAGTCCACGTGCTGCTTGAACCTTCAGAAACAGGTGTCCAATTAGTATTATCTCCAGTAGGAACTATTGCCCATCTAATTCCTGCTTGTCCTAAAGTACTTGTTATAGTTTGTCCAGTAACAGAAACATTAGCGTTACCTGTAACCGTAACAGAATCTAATGTTGCGGTTGCTAATTCTCCTGTAACAGGAACATCTGCAGTTGCTATAACAACTGTTCCAACTGCTAAAGCAGCGCTCATTCCAATTCCAGTTACTGTTGCATCTGGGGATGGGTCAACAGTTCCTAGATTAGAATTTAAAAGATCTCCAGTTACAGGAACGTCGGCGTTAGCTCTACTAATAGCTGTTCCAAGATTGGAAGCTATTAGCTGACCTGTTACCGAAACGTTCCCTGTACCTACTTGAGTAGTAGTACCTAAATTAGATGTTAAGGCTATTCCGCTTACAACTGCAACTGCATTTCCACCAACTGATGAAAAAGGTGCCTCTGCAAATGTTGTTAAACCGAAAGCCATGGTATTTTATTTACTACCACTCCTTAGTTTTTGATGTCAATGCAGGTGTCTTCTGTTCTTCGATTTGTGCAGACAAGTTGCTTTGCATATCTTCAATTGTTGTATCTTGATTTTCAAGAACACAATTTTCGCAATGCTCCTTAGTCATAGCATCAAAGTTCATACCATCTGAACCTGCACAAGAGCCATACATAGATGCAGAATGTTCTCCATCTACTGCTGTATATCTCCAATGTATTGTCTTAACTACATTCTCTGAGTTTGTCTCAAAGTTTGGAAAAGACCATTCGTATGTTATTGCCATAGTTTTTCTCCTTATATTATTATGGGTTATTAGCCTCTAGTGTTGTTATTCTAGCTTCTAATTCTTCAATTCTAGTCATAGCTTCTTGAAGTGATTTAATTGCAATCCAAAACATTTGTTGTTCATGCACACCTTTTCTTTCTACATCTTCTGAAGTTTTATTAAATATTGTAACAATTTCTGGTGTAATTTTTTCAATTTCTTGAGCAACAACTCCATATCTTTTATTATCTGTGTCTTCATCAGATTTATAATGATATTTTCTTAATGACCAACTTTTAACATCACTCCAACTAGATTGCATATCTTCTATATTTTTTTTCTCTCTTTCATCAGAAAGATTAACATTAGAAGATGAATAATTAGCAAGACCACCATTGCATCTCATTTGAAATATTTCAGTATTGTTAGTATCTCTAATTAACTGTGCATATGCACCTGAAGAAGTGCTAGTTGCGTCTATTTGAAATCCTACAGTAGAACCACCATTAAAAGATGACGTTCCTAATAATAATCTACCAGAACTGTTGATACGCATACGTTCTGTACCTGCTGAAGCAAAAGCTAAACTATCATTACTATGATTATAATCTAAATAACCTCTATATCTTGTATCGCCAGATGTACCATCTGCAAAAGCAAGCATAGCTTGATTAGAGCTATCAGCAACTATAGTGATACCACTTTGTGCTGTTGAACCTATGTCAACAACTAAATGATTTGCATAATAAGATGAAGGAGAAGTTGTTCCAATACCTACGTTACCAGAACTAGTGATACGCATTTTTTCTGAATCATTAATTACAAATCTTGCAAAAGTATCATTTGAAAAACCTAAATAATTATTAGCATCAGATTTAAAATCTCCACCTGTAGCTAAAATATCTCCTACTACATGAAGTTTCTCTGATGGAGAACCTGTGCCAATTCCAAAATTTCCATTACTTAAGAGTTTCATTCTCTCTGTAAGTCCTGTAGAAAATTCAATATTATTTGTTGTTCTTATGGCTAAATCGGTTTGAGAACCACCACTTACTAAATTTGCTGCATCGCCGATGTAACCAATCGTTGTGCCACCATTTACATCAAATTCTTGAAATGCTCCTTGTCCAGAAGCACCTCTAAGTAAAACAGTTGCACTTGAGCTACTGTCTTGAATATTTAAATTGTATGTGCCTGGACTACTTGTCCCCAACCCAAGATGACCAGAACTATCGATACGCATACGTTCTGAAGCACTATTAGTAGCAAACACCATAGAATTGTCAGAGTGATTATATTGAATTTTTCCTGCGTAAGTTCCTGCCGAAGTTCCAGTATCATCAGAGAAATAGAAAGTACCATAGTTTGATGTACCACTTCTTATTGTCATTCCATTGTTTCCACTAGCAGAACCAATGGTTAAATCATCACCAAAACCAGAATAACCAATATCAGTAGTTGCAATAAGTAATCTTCCAGAACTGTCTATACGCATACGTTCTAAGTTATTAGTTCTAAATGTTAAAGGATATGCTTTTAATTGATTAATATTCATATTTCCATCATCTGAAAAATTAACAAGACCTTGAATAGATGAACCGTCTTTAAATTCTAATCTTGGAGCAGAATTTGTTCCAGCAGTACCACCATCTTGAATTATTATTTTTGGAGCAGAACTGAATACATGCAATAAACTTTCTGGAGAAGTTGTGCCAATACCTACGTTACCAGAACTGTCGATACGCATACGTTCACTATCAAAATCAGCACCTGCTGTTCCACTTGATGCTGTATGAAATTCTATTTCACCAGATTGCATTCTAATTGCAGCTGGTGCACCACCAGCAGAATTAGTTTCAGTAACTTCCATTATTGAATTTCCAGTAGTAGCAGTTGTGTCTGCTCTAACAGAGTGACCTAATATGGTTCCTGCTGTTGAACGACCTGTTCCAAGATATGTTCTTAAACCTGCTCTAATATTATGTGGTTGGTCGTCTCCTAAATCTAATAATTCACTTGGATTACTTGTAGACATACCAACATTTCCAGACCTGTCGATACGCATAGACTCATTTCCATTAGTTCTAAATCTTAAAGATGTATTTCCAACAGCTTGAACATAAGCACCAGTTGCATCTATTCCTATATCTGCATCTGTACTTGTTGTAGGATTTGAAATTCTAAGTCTATCTCCATTTGCTTTTGATAAATGTAATAATACAGTTGGATTGGTTAATCCAATACCAACATTACCAGAACTATCAATACGCATACGTTCTGAACCATTAGTATCTAATCGTAAAAAATTACTTGTGTGGTCATATAATATTCGACCAGAAGCACCAGATTGTGCATCTCCAAAAAATATTGTACCACTACTATTATTTGCACTTTCAATTTCCATAGTAGTTGCTCCAGATGAATCTCCAACATGGAAATCTCTAGTTGTGCTAGTATTTCTAATAGAAACTCTATTTGAACTATCAATAGTAATAGCTGTACTTGTAGCATTGTCATCTATACCTGTAGATGTAAAACCTGTTAATGTCCCTGTAGATGTAATTGTTGGTTGAGCAGCTTCTATATTTAAAGTAACATCCCCTGTAGATCCACCTCCCGATAAACCTGTTCCAGCAACAACTGAACTAATGTCTCCTGGTAAAGGTGAGCCATTATTTTGTACTGTTCCAACTAGATTTATGGTGTCACCACTATCACCTATAGTGACAGTGGTGCCTGATCTTGGACTGAGTTTATTTACTTTTACTTCACTCATTTAGATTCAGTTTTCTCCTCAACTTTTTCTTCTTCAGGAAGATTTTTCTTCAAGATGTCAATATAGTGTTTAGATAAAACTTCATTGTGTGCAAGTTTTACCTTTAACTGATTTGAGTCTTGATTAATTACTTGCAAGTTCTGCAAAGCAATTTTACCTTCATCAGAAAGTTTAGTTTCGTCGTATTGTTTGTCGTCTAATGTAAACATTATTTCTCCTTATTTTTTATGTTTATATATCATTTTGACTAGCTTTAAAAGTCGCATAAGCATCTTTAACATCTTGTGTCCAGACTGCGTTACATACTGCTTGAACCTCTGAGTGTTCAGCAGAAATATCTGCATCTGGCATTAAAGCATGTCTATGATACTTTCTTGATAATTCTTCGTTGTCTTCCATAACTACAGTATCTGTTCTTACTTGAACTGATTTGTATTTTCCGACCA
>JAAHTG010001367.1_pt1 | contig 16794 bp, 11 predicted proteins | sample 6116081 | NCBI WGS metagenome assembly JAAHTG01 (sample SAMN13939989, study PRJNA603662) | sponge metagenome | isolation source: marine sponge | host: Mycale hentscheli | place: New Zealand | collected 2005 | reverse complement strand
GGCTTTTCTGTTATTTCTTTTTGGCTTTTTTAACTGCCTTCTTCCTAGCAGTCTTCTTTGTAGCTTTCTTTACTACTTTCTTTGTAGCCTTCTTAGCTGTCTTTTTAGTAGCTTTCTTTACTACTTTCTTAGTAGGTGTTTTAACCTTCTCTGCCTCTTTCTTATTATTATAATACTCAACAAGAAACTTAGGCAAATCCTTTAGAGGGTCACCATGCTCTTTTACACAATGACCACATCTAAAGGCTTTAAATTTTTTGGCATTGCTGAAGCAACCGCATTCAGGACACCACTTATCATCTTTTGGCATTAGAGATACTGTTGAGTGTAAGAAGTGTCCTTTTCCTTTGGACCTTCTACCTTCTCTTCAACAACCTCTTCGTCTTCTTCATGAATAGGGTGAGTAACATTACCACCTTCAGTAGGAACTTTAGAGTCCATATCAGTAGCATCAGTTGGAAGTGCTGGAACTTCAACTGGCTTAATGTCTACCTTAGTCTCGTGACGCTGTACTTCAGGAATTGGAGCAAGATTGTCACCAAAGTCTACTGGTGCACCAAGGCAGCAAGGGATGGTTACTTTACCTACGAAACGACCACCACCGTGATCTTGAGCAACAACGATCTCATCAGAACCGTCAACTTGAGTAACACGAATGTGAAGACCAGAATCGATATAAGAATCGATAACTTCCTTTACATTTTCTGGAAGTGCTTTGTAAGACTCGTGCGACTTGAAGTTATCGTTAAATTTAATAACATCACCAACGAGGAAACCCTTTTGTTCGAAGCGTGATTGATACTTCTCAAGAAGAGAGAGAAATTTATTGTTTTTAGCCATACTATTATTTAGTCTCAAGACTAAATATTTATACTAAAAATGGCAGTAAGATTAGATAACCTTAGATTAACATCAATTGAAGAGAATTCTCTTGATAGTGGGTACTTGTATAAAGATGTTAAGTTTGACCTTCAAGCAACTCGATTTGGTAAGCCAGCGCTTTATTCAGAGCAGACTCTCAACGATCTTGATGAGTTGCAAGATGGACAGGCTGTCATTAATTCAGTTAAGAATATACTTACAACTACACCTGGACAGAAGCTACTTAACCCTACTTTTGGTCTTGACTTTAGAAGTTATCTCTTTGAGCCAATTAATACAACTACAGCATACTTCCTAGCTCAGTTTATTTATGGTAACTTAGGTGTGCAAGAGCCTCGCATTACACTTACAGGTTTATCTATTGAAGGTCTAGAAGATCAAAATCAATACGATATCAATATATCATTTAGTATACCTAAACTTGATATCTACGATCTATCATTAAATGCTTCTTTAAACAAAGATGGCTACGTTTTGGTTTGATAACTAAGGCTTATAGATTAAATATCTATAATGAGCTTAGAAGATTTCACAGACTACAAACTTCCTAAGAACGCATACCTTACGTTCGATGCAGATTCTCTTAAGAGTCTCATTATTGAGCGTTTGAATGAGAATGAGACGTTTACGGATCAGAACTTTGAGGGTTCTAACTTCAGTGCTTTTATTGATGTTGTAGCTTACATGTATCATGTTCTTCTCTTTCAGCTCAATACTACTTCTAACGAGTCTACATTTGATACAGCTACTATCTACGAGAATATGAATAAACTCGTATCTAATGTTGGATATAAGCCACTTGGTGACCAAACCTCACTCGCCAATATTTCTCTTTCTGCAGCAAACCTTAATGCTGATGTATATACCCTTCCTCGCTATTCTACTATAGCAGCTGATGGCAATACCTTTGTAGCTACTGAAGACATTACATTTGAGAAGATCGTTGATACAGTTTTAGAGACTGTTGACCCTTCTAACACCACTTTATATCAAGGCACTCTCACAGAAGCTACTTTCAATGCTACAGGTGAGCCATATGAGAATATCATTCTTGTTGATAGCTTCACATCTAAGCAGTTTACACAGAGTACAAAGAATCTTAACAAGACCAAATTTATTAGTGATAACACCTTTAGTGTATTTGTACAGAATAACGTTACTGGTGTATGGGATGAGTATACAGAGACAGCTTCTCTCTTCCTTGAAGCTGCTGATGCAAAAAAATATGAAAAGCGCCTTAATGCTAATGGTAACTATGAGTTTAAGTTCGGTAACAATCTCAATGGCAAGCAGCTTAATGGTAATGATACAGTATTAGTATTCTACGTTGTATCTGATAACGAAGCAGGTGACATCGGACCAAATGCATTTGCTGGCTCTTCATTCACTCTCTATAGCTCTAAGAATTTTAACGAAGTAAGAGATATACTCTTTAACTCTGATCAAACAATCATAACAGCAGATCAGTTAACTAATATTACTGTTGATAATCCTACTGCTTCTTCTCCTACTAAGAAAGCTGAGACAGTAGATGATATTAGAACAAGTGCTCCAAAAGTATTTGCTTCTCAGAACCGCCTTGTAACAAAAGATGATTACAGATATCAGATCAATAGGAACTTTAACAACATTACTCGTGATGTTAAGGTACTTTCTAATAATGATTATACATCTAAGGTTCTTGCTTATTACAATACATTAGGACTTGCTAACGGTAATGATGATGCTCGAGTTCTCTACTCACAAGTTCAATTCTCTACATCAACATCATTTAACAACGTGTATGTATATACTGTACCTAATGGTAGCCCTACTCTAAATGGTTTAACTCCTAACTTCCTTAATGCAGCTCAAAAGCAGCTCATCTCAGACTTCTGTGATAATAAGAAAGACATTACTCAGAACGTTGTTGTTACTGATCCAATCTTCAAGGCATTTGCATTTGGTGCTTCTAGTCTTGGTAGCTCTTTTGGAGCAGATGATTCAGTTGATGATATTGTTAACGATTCTAAGCTTCGTATTACTCTTGATAAGAATCAGGCTATTAATGATAGTGCTGTTAAAGTAGCAATATCTAATACATTCAACGATTACTTCAGTAAGCTACAATTAGGTGATGTTATTAATGTAGCTGCTTTAACTAACGACATTCTTAGCATTCAGGGAGTTACAGCACTTCACACAGTTAACGGTGATGCTGAAGTTGCTAACCTTTCCTTTGTTGTATGGAATCCTGATTATAAAGAAGAAGATCGTGTTATTCAGTCTCTCAACTATCAGCTTGAAGACTTCCAGTTTGCCTATTTTTACAATCCGCAGGGTATAGCTAATAAGATTGAACTTCGTCGCTTGTAAACACTTGCTCGGCGATTAAATAAGTGTATGTCGCTAAGCTCTTTACAACTTGATCAATCTGGTGAGTTTGATCTCTTGTACAACTTCTTCTATGTCAGAGATTATACTGGCACTGAGACCTATGAGTCTTATGCATTGCCATTCACTCCTCTTACATTTGCCCCTAACTTAGAGGATGGTATTGCTGACTTTGTTTCTAATAAGAGAGTTGTATGGGACTTTGGTGATGGTAGTACAACAGTTGAAACAGTAACTGCTCAGCATGCTTATGATAAGCCTGGTAGATATAAAGTTACATGCTTTCTCTATAATGAAGAAGGAACAGGATACTTTGATACTTTCCACTCTAAAGTAGAGATTAAGGATTTTGTTGAAGATAAGCTCGTTATTGATTCATCAACTGACATTGTTCATAATACAGGTGAAATTACTAACCCTATTACAGTTGAGAGATACAATTCTTTCAGAGTTGGTACACCTACAATTGTTGCTTATGCTTCTGGTGCTACAGACAATGATCTCTTCAGTAATGGTTATGCAGATGAAACATATGGACATCTCAAGCCTTCTACCTCTTTTGTACAGATTGTTACAAGTACAGTAGTTGAGACATTAGATACAAATACTGTAACTACAGTTGATACTCCAATCTATATTAAGTTAGATGCTAATAACCAGATTGTTTACACAGATAAGAATGATGCTGATGCATTCTATGCTGGGTTAACTGGTACTGGAGATGTTTACTTTAGAAGTGATTTTGAAGGTAGCTATAACCTATTACTCGGCTTTGAGCAAGGTAGTCTTTTTGATAATACTAATTCAACTACTTATGGTGCTAAAGCTTCCATTAATGAATCTAATACATATGATAATTTAACTATTACATCAAATGGTATTGATGATGGTTCAATCTTTAATATAGGTAAGACTAAATTTGCAGGTACAAAAACAGCTTTTGTAGTTAAGGTTAAAGATGCTTCTAACTATGCACAGAAGAATATGCCTTTACTTAGCACTACTGATGCTTCCTTAGATTTATATCTTACAGATGGCACTACTGTATATGATGCTGAGTTTACCTCTAACTTCCAAGAACTTTCTACACTAGATAGAGGTGGCTTCTATAAAGGCTACTTTACAACAGATAATCAAACTACATTAGAAAATGTATACTTAAGTGCTTACTCAGAGATCACTGATTCTACTGAGCCATCCCATGGTGGAGTTAGTACTACATTTACTATCTACCCTTCTTCATTCTATACAGTTTCTAAACAAGGCGAACAGATTGACTTTAAGGATGCTTTCAAGGAGATAGCTGTACAACCCCTCTTTAGTGATGCAAGAGTATTGATGAGTGATTTTCTAGGTTCTATCTTTGGTGACCTTTCATCTGCTCAAGACTCTGTTGGTAAGGCTACTTATGAGAAGATTCAAAACTTCTTTGATAATAACTCTACAATTGATGAGTCCAACATTGAGCAATTAGACTCATTATTACAGTTACTTGACCTACCTGAGCTTAACAAATACTCTTTACCACCTAAGCTTATGAGACTTATGGATCTTCTTAGTATCTCCAAGTCTAAGCTGTTTGGCCGTAGAAATAGAGATAATACACACTATCAAACTTATGGATATAGGTTTAATGATTCTTACGGTGAAAACTTAGGTGATGCTCTTACAGCTGGCAGTAAGATTATTGTTGGTGAGAATATTGTAGCTCATGAAAAGTATAGTGGTGAGTTTATTACCCTCAATACCAGTTTACCACTAAGTGCAGCTATTACACCTTCTGTTCAAACTACAACAGGTTACATTTATGTTACTACAACAGGTCAGCTCCTATCTGCTGAGTCTGTTGAGTTGGATGTGGGTACAGAGATTGAACAAGAGCAACTTCCTAACTGTGACATTATTACAGAAAATGGTTTGCAGATCCTAACTGATGCTCTTTCCTCTAACTCCTCTTTCTACTCATTAAGTGATTACAGCTCTTCTTGGGGCTGGCCATTACTATCAGGTGGTGGTAGAGATATTTTAGATATCTATAACTTTTACTATCAGAGAGAGACAGTTGGTGATATTCATGATTCTATCATTGACTGGACAGACCCTAACACAACCATTTCATACAACCTAACTTCTTATGAAGATTGGTCAAAGAATAATGGTACAATGTCAAACATTTTTGCACAAAGCCTATATGAGGGCTTAGAACTCTTCGAAGATTAATACTATGTCAGATACATCCTTAAGAACAGTAATTGTTAAGTATTCTATAACTAACTCAAGTGAGGTAGATTATAAGGATACAGTTGCTCCTTTCTCTTTCTTGGACTTCATCAACAATACTCAGGCTGACTATTCTCCTGAAGAGTATAGTTCCTTTTATTCCTCATATCTTAAAGAATGGCACTCAAAGCAAGGTGGCACTAAAGAAGAGCAGAAGACCCTATTTAAAGATTACTACAGACAGTTCATTAAAGAGATTGTTGTTAACTACACTACTGAGACAGAGAAGAGATTCCTTGAGAAGATAGACTTCAATGATCCTGCTGACTTGGATGTAGCTATTCCTTTCTTTGCTAACAGACTTAAAGACATTGCTCTATTCTATAAGAAGAAACGTGATGAGGGTAAGTATGTTATTGATAGAAATAAGATGAAGGGTTCACAAACCGGACTTGAGAAGGCCATCTTTGATAATATCTATAACTTTATCTTTAACTCTGAAGATTCTCTTAATACAGAAAATGATGAGGTGTTCAAGGCAGTTCAAGGTCTTGGTGTTGAGGTGGAAGAGTTTGTTGATGTATATGGTGACTACTTTGATGTGCCTGATACTGCTGATGGTAATAACATTAATGAGATTGATCCTAAGTATTGGTTAGATCCTGATGGTATTGAAGCAATTACAGGTGAGTTAAACTTTATGGGAGCCATTAGGTCTTTCACAATTAACCCACCAGCTATTACACCTGAAGAGTATGATGCTATTTGTAATCCTGATAATGCATTGGTTCAGCTTTACAATCAATACACGAAAGGTGGTATTCCTATTAATGAGTTTTATGCATTAAAGAGAGCACTTGTACAAAAGTATATTGGCACTGATATTTATTATATTGATACTACTGCTGCTGTTGCTGTATCAGGTGTAATGTTTTTAGCTGATAATCCAGCTGCTAATGCCCTTAACTTGCAAGGAGCGGATACTGCTACTGTTCCAAGTGGTCAACAAAAACTTCTCCGTGATGTTGGACTTAACTTCCAGCCTGATGATATTGGTCTCTTTAAGCTTCAAGCTGAGACTTATAACTACACTATTGATACTTCTCTTATCGAAAATGATAAGGTTTACATCTTCCCAGACCCTGCAAAGTTTGGTAATGTATCAACTAATCCACAAGCTGACTATCCTGTATATTACAAATTTGATCATCGTGGTAATACAAGAAACGTTTCAAGTGGTTTTGCTGCTGGTGATCCTAAAACTACTAATAAGGTAACTACTTTTGAATCCTACACAACTAAAGAGCGAAACTCTACACAACTTAAAGATTATAATGACATCAGTTATAAGCTTAACTTCACTGATCTCTATAATGAAGGGTTAGTTGACAAGCATCAAACAGATGTTTATGGTAATGAGTATGCATTGTTTAAATATGCTCCTTTACAGCCACAATCAGAAGATGCATCTAATACAGTTAAGAATCTTCTTCTTAATGGTCATCTTTTCTACGATCAGCTTGAAGGATATACATTTGATTACAGTTTGACAGGTATAGATGGTAATACTTTTAGATCTGGTTTAAGTACCAATACTAATGGCTTTGATGAGTTAGACAATCCTATGTATATGTACATGAGAGAGTTCTACCCTTATCAGAATCTTATTGAAGATTCAAGAAACATTATTCCTTTATATAGAGATGGTGGTGCTCTTACTTTCTTGGATGGTAAAGAACTTCCTGATAATGCTAATGGTAATTCACACTACACCATTCTTGCTGATTGTACTTTTGATCAAGCTGCTGAATTCTTCCCAGATGTTAAGTTCTCTCTTTCAGCAGGTAGTGAATATAAGGATTATGATGCTGGTTTCTTTACTGATGATGTTCAACTTCCAAATGACTTTATCTATAGTGATAACTTAAGATATGTTGATTCTACTGATGAGAGAGGTAGCTCAGTTCTGTCTAATCTCTCTTCAAGTGCAACATCACTTACTAATGAAGAGAGGGCTACTTTAGATGGTACTCTATATGTTAAGAATGGTACTTATTCTACTTCAGAGAAACTTTCAGCTGCACTTGCACCTATTATTAGTAAATACTCTACTGCTGTTCAAGGACAACTTAATCATGAGCTTATAGACTTTGATATTATTCAGAATACAATCTTCCTTGAGACTAAGTCAGGGCTTCTTGTTGATAAGATCAAGTATGAAGATGGTAAGTTTGTTAAGCCTACAACTGTTAACACTTACTACCCTGCAAGTAGTGCAGATAACACTGATACCTTCACTAATAGATTTTATGTAGAAAAGACTGGTAAGATCTACTTTGGTAAGTTTAAGCAGGATGGTGAATGTACAAATGATGCTGATAACTATAAAGCTTACTACCCTGAACTTTATGAATACTCAATTGATACTAATAAGTCACGTTTGATCTACCCACGTAAAGATTTTGGTAACTCAGTTACAGACTTTGAACTTAACGATGTAAATAATGTATTTCGTAACTATGTTCCGACTTCTATTCATACTCCAACAATTGCATATAACAGCAGAAATGACATCTTCAAGTTGACATACATTGCTAACGATATGAATGACTTTACTCACCTTGTTGATGTGACATTTAAGCTTGTTGACAATGCTTTAAGTGCTATTGACTCTAATAGGTATGAGACACAAAATAATATTACACGTACTACAACATTTGGTGGAGATTCAAACTTCAGTTCTATCTCTGCTAATGGTGGTACCTTTACAAGAGATGAAGATAACTTTACCCTTACAATCTAATGAGTAACATATTTATTAACCTTTCAGCTACTACTGAGAACACTGATGTTCTTAAGGAAGAGATCACTTTTAAGAGTGACCCTACAATTACGTTTGTTCTAACTGGTATTGATGAATCAGCTAACCAAGCGCTTACATTAGATATTAATTGGGGTGATGGATCTGATATTAATTTCAATCAAAAGGATCTCGTATTTAACTATAAGAAAGAGTCTATCTTCAATGAAATGCTCTATGGTAAGCTTGGTGGCACTATTCTTGATAGCTATGAACATACTTATGTTCCTTCTATAAGCACTTTTGCTACATCCCTTACTGCGCAGTTTTTGATTCATTATAATAATGGTTTCTATGCCAGTATTCTCCAGCCAATTAAGCTTATGAGAGAGAGTTACTATGATAATATTCAAAAGCTTGGTATTCAGTCTACTCAAATGACTGGTGCTTCTGGGTCCAATACAGTTGCCAACTTGGAATCAAAATTCGATAAGAGAATATATATAACTTATCTAAATAACTGATTGTATAAGCAGACTTTGCCATTAAATATGTATAATGGCTAACATCTATACTCATTCTACTTCAGCAGTATCCTTTCCTCAGGCTGAATACCAGGATAGGTATATCTCTGTCAATCAATCAAAATCCACATTAGAGCAAGGGTTTGTTGTTAATAAGATTGATGCACTTTCCGGTGCAAAGGATAGTTCTATCAATAACTATAGTTCATACTACCTTACTAATAGAGATAAGCTCACAAATTTCGTATCTGTTTCTTCTCTTGAAGAAGATCAATCAACTTCATTAGTTACAAGACTTGGTTTTGAGAGACCTAATGATGCACCTGCTGAATACTTCTACATCTTCAAGAGTAATAAGAATGCTACAGATCAGCAAAAAGCACTTGGTATTCAACCATTAGAGAAAACAGGATTTTTCGAGAATAACTACTTTTTCGAGATTGAGGCACTTAACAATAACCTTTGCCGCATTAAGCATAATAACGGTAAATTCGACTTCTACCTTAACTTCAATACAAGTGATGATAAGTTTGTATTCTATCAGAATACAGATGAATATAAGGATATTATAAGAGAGCAGGCTGATGTATTCCGCTATGTTCTTGATGATGATGGATACCTACAACTTTATAAGTTTCTTGATTCTAAGCTTCAAGTTGTTACTTTAAGTGGTAATGAGCTTACATTACAACCTCTACTCTCTAGTAGTCTCAACAGAGGAATTAACAATCTTATTCATATTGACTATAGCTTGGATCAAAACAAGCAGTTTATCAATAAGAGCTTCGCAAGTTACAATAGCTTTAAGACAACTAACCTTATTCTTGATGATGAGAATAGCAGTCTTGATGAAAATGGTCAGTATATGCTAGTTGCTAACTACAATGCTATCTCTGCTGATAGCTTCCCTGTTAACTACTTTGCTCTTGATACTAACCGTTCTGAATTTAACTGGGTTAACCGTGGTTCTAGTATGATTGATAGTCAATTTGGTCTCGGGGTTGATCCAAGAGAGTACTACAACATTGAAACTGGTGTTGATCAAGAGAAAGGTCTTAATAAGATTAATCTTAATTATTCTTTCTATGATAAAGATGTATTCATTACAAATGGTTCTGATACTTTCTTTACTGCGCCTTCATCTATGTATCCTTATGAAAAGCTTAATGTGAATGATTCACAGTTTGTCTTTAATGGTTCATTTGCTGGTCCTACTCCTAAGCTTTCCGATAAAATATTCATTAAGCGTGAAAACACCACACAATATGACAATGGGCGTTATCTATGTACTTGGTTGAGCGGTGGTGTACTTGAGGAAAGGGGATTATGGGTTGATCGCTACTACTACCCTGATAAGATTTCTAAAGAAGCTGCTCTTTCCGCTACATCGTGGTTTAGCCCTTCTTTCCTTGATAGTATTGATGGCATTGATCTTGATGTATCTGATTTGGTTCTTAATAAGGAGAAATTCTTTGATAAGAAAAGTGATGCTGCTATTACACCTAATACAAAAGTTAAATATGAGCGTATTGGTAATGCTGATATTCGTGAGATTGTTGAAAGCTCTTCACCTATAGTTTCAGCCTTTGATAGCTATACAACATCTAAAGTTGTAAGAGGTGAGACAGAGAATATATGCAACGAGTTTAATGGTACAGAATTTACATTTGATGGTACAAACTTTGTATGCTTCGAGACTGCTAAGGCTGTAGATGAAACGAAAAACTTCACTACAAGCTTTAACATGTATCTTGACCCTAATCATAAGTATGGTTTTGCTATATTAGGTAATAATACTAATAGAGGTTTTGGTATGTTCCAAGATCAGACTGTTACTCCTTTTGTTCATGTTGTAAGTGAGAATACTTTATACATTTACAACACTGACTTCACACTTCTTAACAAAGTTGACTTCAAGACTAAGATTAAGAATGTATTTAAGAGAAGTGCACTTGATGACTATATTGTTACAACTGCTGGTAATCTATTCTATAAGGTTAACTCACAAGGTAACAAGATTAAGTTAGAGTGTGGTTCTGAGATTCTTGATTACTATGGGTTTCATGAAACATATGATCATATTGACTTTATCTCTTCTGATCAGAAAGTAAGGCGTTTAGATGTTGATACTTTTGATGTAACTGAGCTGTCTGCTTCTGAGTTTGATGTTTATAAGAAAGAGTTTTGTCTATATGATAATGTTCTTGAGTATAACAATACACCTTATACATTACCAGGTAAGAATACCAATTGGGAGAATGATAATACAGTGTTCTATCAAGTATCTTCTTATATTGTTAAGCATAACCTTGATGATGCACCTGAAGCATTCCTTAAGGGTGATGTTAAAGACTTTGTTGTTGCTGATGATAAGATATACACAATTAAATCTGATGAATATCATGTTTTCAATACAAGTGGTGTATTTGAACTTTCTGGTTCTATTAATGATGTATTAATTCCTACACAAGTTAGTGACATTACTTCACTTTCAGGTGGTAAGTTTCTATCTGTTGATATGGTTAATGAGTATGTTAATGGTGTTCAGTTTCAATATCCAGTATTCTTAGCAGAAGGTTCTGATAAGAACCTGTATGGTGTTAAAGGTAGTCTTCCTTTGTTAGATGCTTTTGGTATTGAAGGTTCACTAGCAAGTAATACAACAGGTAAGAAGTTAACAAACTACAACACACTTACACATAACTATGATGCTAAGACTATTGACTTTAAGTTGACCTTAAGGAACTATCTTAATACTGAAGATGTACTTTCCCAGAATATTGCTTTTGACCCATCAAACTATGAGCCAGGTTTCTACAACTTCACCTACAGACTTGATACTAAGCAGGGTAATGCTTCACTTTATGTAAATGGTGTGTTATATGAGAATCAAACCTTCTCCCCTGGTAAGTATCTTATTCAGGATGTCTTTAGTGATGAGTTCTTTATTGGTTCTGCTGGGTTCCAAAGTAACATGGATCTTTCAACATACTTGAAGCAACCAGGATACTACTATAGCAGAGATCTTACAATTGCTAATCCATATATCTATAATGAAGCAATTAGCACTGAGCTTGTTTATGCTTTATTCTTGCTTGAGAAGAAGATTGATGATATTGTAATTTCTATACCTGCTGGTCAAAGAACATCTAAGACAGAGATTCAGCAGTTCTTCAAGTTTAACAGAACTAACTCCTCTAACAGCATTGATATTGTTGTTCGCAATCTTAAGATTACAGATGAGGTAGTTAGAGAACAAATTAAGGCTTCTATTCTTGCTGAAGCTAATAGCTTTGCACCTGTAGGTGTTAAGATCAATAATGTAATTTTTAAGACATACTAAGATGATTGATTATACTTCATATAAAAAGGCCTATACTGATGGTAGCTTATTCACTTTAACAGGAGCTGACTTTACTGGTTATGCTCAGTTGAAAGATGGTGTTGCTACTGAGGTAAGTACAGGTAAGACTCTTTCTCCAAAGTCTACATATGCTACTGATCTCTTCTATACTAATTATTTCCAGGATAGGGTAATTGCTGATGAGGAGTTGGAGCTACCTAATAAGGAGAATGATTGCCTTTTCAATCTTAATGATAACTTCAACTATGATCTTTTTAAGTTTAAGTTAGATACACTTAGAGAGAACAATACTTATGTTTACTCTCGCCTGTTTATCTCTTCCAATAAACTTCCTGCTGCTGAGTCTATCACTTATGCGTCTGCTCCTAATACATATTCTACTGGTTTTGAGATCAATTTAAGTGATGAAAACAATCCACGATTTAAGTCTAATGTTAGATTTGCAGATAATACATTTTTAAGTGCTTTTGGTTATATTGTAGATGCTACTACTCAGGTTGATTATGATAATAGTGATAACTTCTCTTTGTTCTGCTGTACATCTTCAAGCCTTATTGCTTTAACTGGATCAAGCACATCTATTGCTATTATTGAAGATTCTACTGGTTATGAGACTAAAGAGAATGACTTAGCATTTGCAGAACTTGGAGGTCTTGCTTCTACAAGTAAGTTCTTATATGTTTCTGATACTGGTAACAATACTGTTCTTAAGTATGATATTGAAGGTTATCAGAACAATGACTCTGCTCTAAAGAATAAGAGAAACTACATCGAGCTTGTTGGAGGTTTTGGTGGTAAGACAAGACAAACTAAGTTCTTACGCCCTACTAAGCTTGCTGCTTATAATGATAAAGTTGCTGTACTTGACTCTGGTAACTTCTGTGTTAAGCTGTTTGATAGTGATTTAAACTACATCTCTCGCATTACTTCAATGGATCTTAGAACTGAGACTTTTGGTGGGATGGCATTTGATCCAGATTTTGATACTTTTTATGTTGTAACATATAAAGATATAATTATAAATAATGTTACTACTAGAAAAGCCTTCCTATACCGTTTTGAAGGTGATAGGTTTGAGAATAAAGAAAAGATAACGTTAGATGATAAGCTTGGTGATGCAGAGGTTGTAAATGATGTTACATTCTCCGGTACCGATAGTAACTACTGGTACTTCTCTACCGACCAAACTGTATATAAGAAGTTTAAAACAAGACCAGCCGAAGTTATTGGTAAGTTTAGATCAGAAAGGCTTTACCTTCTCCGACCAAGCGTACCAACAGATACAGTTATTAATAATCGCTGGAACTTCACAAATGTTAACTTTGCAGATTGTAACTTCTTATGGAATCTGAATGTTGGTGGTGGTAGTGGTACTACAGTTGTTGATGGTCTTCTTGACTATAGCATTAATAACTTTAACATCTTCCCAACTCAAGATGGTACAGATAGAGCTGTTATGCTTACAGATGGTAGATTATACTTCTTCAATGAACCTACCCATACAGCATATCAGAGAGTGCTTAAAGATGAGAATTATGCTAACTACGGTAGTGCTTCTTTCTCTTTGAATACTGAGTCTTTCATTCAGCAGTCTGTTGTTAATACAGAGCTCTTTAAGATTGTTAATGACACTCTCACTCTTAAGAATAACATAATTGGTAGATTTACCGGTAAGTTTGTTGATAATGTTCTTGAGCTTGATGATTATGATTATAATGTTGAGTTTGATAAGCTCTTAATTCAAGAGCTTGAGAATCTATATGTTCATGGTAATGAAGAGAACCTTACCGGTGTTCTTAATCGCTGTTTTGCACTTGTATACACACTTCAAGAAAGATTAATGAATTTTGTACAACCTGGTATTGGTACAGAAGTACAACCATCATATACTTCTGCAGGTATTCTAGAAATTTAATTGCCTAAAGCTGCCATTGGCATAAATATACATATGGCAAGTCAATCATTAACTAATACCAACGTCTCTGAGACTTATGTTGGTGTGCTTCACGCTGAGGGAGCTCCTCTACCAGCAAGTGGTAAAGCTGACATCTACGATGGCTTTGGTAATAAAAGTGCTTTATCAGTAGGTCGTGATGGATATGGTATTGAAGTTTCTGGTGAGCTTGGTCCTAACTTTGCATCTGCCATTGCTGATGTAATCTACCCAGTAGGTTCATTATTCTTCTCTAAAGATAATAACAATCCTGGATCTCGTATGTCTGGTACATCTTGGATGCAAGTTGCAGAAGGCCAGTTTGTTGCTGGTGTTGGTAATGGTACAGATATTAACGGCTCAACACACACAGTAACGGCAGGCGATACTGATACCGTTGGTGAGTATGATCACACTTTAACAGTTAATGAACTACCAGCCCACAGACATAACTCCTTTAAGAATGTATCATCTAGGGTTAACACTGCTGATAACTTCGCAGCTCGAAAAGATGCATCTGGTGGATCTCAAAACTACGCAATTCAGAGCACTACTTCAGAGCCTGATTCATTTCCTACATCACAAACAGGTGGTGGTCAACCTCATAACAATCTTCCACCAGCATTCGGTATGTATGTCTGGGAACGAATCGCTTAACACTTTAGAACAATGCCAGATATTGAAATCGTAAAACTTAAATTAAGAAGGGGTACAGACGCTCAACGTGAGAGTGTAGTCCTTGAACAAGGTGAACTCGGTTACACAACAGACTCTAAGAGAGTTTTTGTTGGTGATGGGTTCCTTTCAGGTGGTAATGTAGTAGGTGCTAAGAACCACCCACCAATGTATATTGGTTCTAGAACAGATCTTGCAGAAGCTGTTACTGGTGATATGGTATATGAAGACAATCTTCTTTATCAGCTTTCTGGTACTGATGCTACAATGCTTAGTGCTTGGGCATTTATTGGTACACGTACAGATGGTACTACTATTGACTATAATGCTGGTGTACTTGAGCTTAAAGATGGTGGCATTACAATTGATAAGGTTGCTTCTGATTTTGTAGTACCAAATGGAGGCATTGAACTTACTCCAACAGGTCTTTCAGCTGCTGTAGATAATGCTACAATTACTATTAACGGTTCAGGTCAGCTTGAATCAACTAACATTTATATTAGTGCTGGTGATGTAGGTTTAGGTCTTAGTGGTGGTGATGGGGACCCAATCGGCCTTCAGACAACACCATCCTTTACATTTGTTGGTAACGAACTTGAAATTAACGAAGTTCCAGCTGATGCCGTTCTTGCTGATTCAGTAAATGCTTCTGCTCTTGGTAATGGAATTGAAAAGACTCCAGGTACTGGTGAGCTTAGACTTGAGATTATTGGTGGTGCTGTTATGGACCCATTCAATGTTTCAGAATATGATTCTACAGGTCGTGTAATATCAACAACTTCTACTATTGAGCAAAACCTTTCTGGTACGGATACATCTGGTAGTGGTCAAACGTTCTTCGGCTCATTGGACGCTGAAGCCCCTGGTGCAACAGGTGAAACAATTGTTAACGTTTTATCAGGTAACGCAGATGGAGATAGTGTTGCTATTGCCCTTTCTTCTGCAGGCTTTATTCAGATTGATTCTGGTAATAAAGGTAACTTTGCAATTCCAGTCTTTAAATTCTAATAATCATGTCAAAGAAAATTGAAATTCTCGAAAACACTCTTCTTAAACTTCTTGTACGTCGTGGTACAGATGTTGATCGTCAGCTTATAACTCTTGATCAAGGTGAGCTTGGTTTTACTACAGATAGTAAAAGACTATTTGTTGGTGATGGCTCAACTCCAGGTGGTACAGTTGCTGGTAATAAGTTTCTTGGTTCATCTGCTAACCATGAGACAATAACAGAAGGTGTTGATGGTGACTTTGCTTTTAATACAGTTACTAACACTTTATATTCTAAGAATGGTAGTGGTTGGGATCGGGTTGCTGTTCTCTTTGAAGCAGCTGATGGCTCTATTGTAGTTAATGATTCAGAAGGTACTCTTGCAGTTGGTACATTATCTTCTCAACACTTAAGTGGTGCGACAGACATTACAGGTAATTCAATTGAGTTGGTTGGTGGTAAGATTTCTTTGAGTGGTACACAGATTAAGACAAATAGAATTAATCCAAATTCAACATCACACCTTTACTTGCCTCAGAACTTGAATATCAATGCTGTTGATTATCAATTCCCTGTTGGTGGTCTTGGTGCTGCTAATAGTTTTCTTAAAGCAGATCTAGCAGGTAATCTTAGCTGGGCTTCTCCAGAAGCAAGTGCTACTCTTTTCTTTAACTCTTCTGCAAGTTCAGTTCCAGTTGGTACAGTTGTTCCTGCTGCGAGTGGTACTCATATGCCTACTGGATGGTTGCTTTGTAATGGTCAATCTGTTGCTGGTGCTGATTTTCCAACACTTTCTGCTGTACTTGGTAATACATATGGTGGTGGTTCAGTTAACTTTACTCTTCCAGACTATACAGATAGTGTTCTTGTTGGAACAACAGACATTAGCTCCGTTACTGATGGCACACTTACCAATACAGGTGGTGACTACACAACAAAAGGAGTAGTTTACTTTATTAAAGCTCTTCCAGATAAGATTTCTAATCCATCTTTCAAAGTTGAAAATGGTCTTATTGCTACTGTAGATGGATCTAC
>JAAHTG010001365.1_pt1 | contig 16798 bp, 15 predicted proteins | sample 6116081 | NCBI WGS metagenome assembly JAAHTG01 (sample SAMN13939989, study PRJNA603662) | sponge metagenome | isolation source: marine sponge | host: Mycale hentscheli | place: New Zealand | collected 2005 | reverse complement strand
CTATGGCAATGCAAGAACAAGCAGCGGCTAACAAAGCTAAACAAGAAGCAATTAGTGCAGCTATCGGCGGTGCGGTTAATCTAGGAACTGGGTTGGCAACGGGCGCCGTTGGTGATATGTCAAAACTGCTTGGCGGTGGCGGCGGTGGTGCTCCATTGGCAAATCTAACACAAGGCAGCAGTGCGCCCGTAACACAAGTGTACAAAACAGATAATGAGGTTGAAATGTTAGAGAATAATTATGACCCTAGTAGTTGGATGATAGGCGGTGTTGGGCAATATAATATTAATGGGTAATGGCTAAACAAAAAACATCATCGTTACTCGAAGCTTCCGCCGCTTTAGCTGAGTCTAAATCTAGCACGCCAATATTAAATGCTGTTAGTGAAGGATTTGGAACGGCCATTAAAATGGTAGAAGAAGAGCAGCAACGTATACAAGACACTGTAAATGACTATATGGGCGATTTAAAAACCGATATAGATTTTACTACGCTTGATCCAGCAATGGAAAAACAAGTGCGTAACTATTTGTTAGAGGGAAAGCAAGAGTATTCTAAAATGGCAAATGAGTTAGCTAAAATTAAAGATGCTTCAGATCCGCGCTATCAAGAACTGGTTGACGGTATGAATGAAATTCAGCAAGGCTACTCAACTTTAGCAGGTGAATTGACATCGTACAATCAAAACAAAATTACTACAGCAGATCAAGTGCGATCAGGGCTATTTAGTAAAGGCACAGATCAGTTAGGTAGGATAACGTCGGTTTACGGTCTTGATGGTACTAAACCAGCTATAAGCATAGACAAAGGGCATTTAAATTTCAAAGTTGGACAGGAAAGCATAGAGTATGCTAAGATGAAAGCGTTGCCTGGTGTAGCTACTGAAGCGGCCGGCACAATTTTAGATGCTCAGGTTGAATTTAGTAAAAGGGGTACACCTATAACACCTCAAGAAAAAAGCAGATACGCTAGAACCATTGAAGATACCTTAAGAGATCAAAATACTCTAGCCTCAATACTTTCAGACTATCCTGATGAACTCCCACTTGGTGATTTACAGGATAAATTTTTTACGCTTCGCAAAGATGGAAAGCTTGATGCTGCGGCCTTAACAGATATTAGAAGAGAGGTAAAAGACCGCATTCTAAAAGGTTACGAGGAAGCTAGCTCTATAGGTGTTAAAGCTTATGAAGATAAGCTAAAAGCAACGGGGGGCGGAAAAGGCGGTACTTCAAGTGCTGAAATGTCTTCTAAAATGCAAGAAAAAGCAGCAATGTGGGACGCTGCTACAACAGCTTATAAAAACAACTTGCCATTTACCATTGAAAATATAGCTGGGGAGATAATTAGATTTGCGGAGCCTATTAAAGCACCTAATGGTGATATAGTTTATACTAAGCTAGTATTAGACAAAGAGAATGGAGTATTTATACCAGCTGAAGCTGAACAAGATTTTGGCAAATTAGGTATAGGTAATAAAAAACAATCCGCAGCTAAAGGTACACACGCATGGACTCTACCTGAAATTCAGGCTGAGTTTGGTTACCAATTTTAAAATAAAATTCATTACATATTATGTATAGAAAAGGCGACAAAACTATTTCTATCGAAGAAGCTTCTTCAACAGCAGAAGCAATTGGTTTATCTTTAGAAGAGTGGGCAACTAAATATGGTTGGGCTACAGAGGGAAAGACAACGGTTCCAGCGGAAACGACTCCACCAATGGGACCAGGAAAGCCAACGCCCGCTGGGGAATCCAGTTTGGGCATTACTTTATTGGAGTCACCTGTAGCTAGCCCGCCTAAATCTTTTTTAGTTGAAGAAGAGGGTTACGGGACTAGAAATAGGATTAACGAAGAAAACAAGCGCCGAGAGCTAGAGTACAATAACAAGTATAATGTTAGAACTTCCGGTTTGATGGGCACAACCAAATCAGCTACTGCCCCTAAGCTTGCTTTAGCAGAGCCTACAAAGCAAGAAACATTTGATATTGAAATTGAAGAAAATGATTTAGAGCTGCCAGCTAAAAAATCTAATATTTATTTTAATAGTAATAGCGATAATTCTTTTGTAAACGAATATTATAATCCGGAAGAATTACAAAGCTTTGGCATTAATATAGACGATTTTCAAGGGTACTTAAATAAAAATGAATTTTCAAAAGATTTTGAAGAGGCTCTTGAAAATGGAGCATACTCTTCAAAAAGAATTGATGGCACACGCGAAGAAAATCAAAAAACATTAAATGTAGCAAGAGAAAGAGCACTGGCCGTACAGCTGAACAACTATATTGACGAAACAAATAGCAAGCTTAACAAAAAGCTTTTTTTAGAAAAGTACAACGCTGACCCATCTGCTTATAACGAGTACAATAATTTTGATGAAGCTTACGCATCTTATTTAGCAAAAGATGGTTATTTAACATCATATATTCAAGGTGGAGCCAAACAATATGCACAAAACAACTTTAAATCATTAACAGGGCGCTCTAAAGAAATTGAAGCAAAAAGAGTAGCAGAAATCAAAAAGCAGCAAGAGCAGGGTAATGTAGAGGGCGCTTTAGACGGGCTTAAAAACGGAACAATAGCGCTTGTTGAAGCGTTCCCTGAAATGTTTACGGATCTTTCTATTATGGCTCAAGATTTGTTAGGTATGGATGCTTATGCTACGCAGAGCAGGGCGGAGCTACAAGAGAAAAAACTTTTAGATGTTAAAGGAGCAGGGTCGTATGGCTACATAAGTGGCAAGAGCGCTACTGTAAACAATAAAAAATACATAAAAGACAGCAAAGGATTAATATATGATATAGAAGCAGGCATAGCTATAAATGAAGTAACCGATGCTAAAACTTTAAATAAAATTAATTCCGCTATAGAGTCCAGCGGCGAAGAAAGCTCTGACGTTAGTGCGGCCGGTTTAACGGTACAGGGTGGGGCGGTCGTAGGAAATGTTTTGTCCCAAATAATAGGTACTAAGGGCTTAGGAATGGCAAGAAAAGCTACCTCTTTGCGGTATTTAGCTAAAGCTAAAGGTTTGAAAAACGCTAAGCAGGCAAAGTTATATGCTGAAATGGCAGCAAAAGGGGGCACAAACCTTAGAGGCATAAGTAATGCTGGAACTTTTGGTAAATCATTGCCGTTTAATGCGGCGGTAATGGATGCAACTATATTTCAGTCTATGTACGGCGCTCTAAACGGCTATGAAGGTACAATTAGAGCTGCTAAACAAGCAGGCATGTCTGATAAGGAAGCACAAGAGCTTGCTAGTATTGCTTCTATGCAAATGGGTGTTTTGTACGGAATTACCGGTCCAATAAACCCCCGTATACCAGCATTAAATAAGTTAGATGACCTTATTACTAAAAATAAAATATTTAATAAGGCAATATCAAATTACCGTGCCACGGGTAACAAGCAAGAGTTTTCAAGTACAGTTGCTAAATTTGCTAAAAACTTGGCCAAGGGGGCTCCTCAAACCGGTAAAACGATTGCAAGTGAAGGAGCAAAAGAAACGATTCAAGAAAATATTCAGCAAGCAGGAGAAACCCTTATAGTCAATAAAGGTTTAAACGAAATGGCGGGTGAAGACTTTTTGAATGCAACATATTCTAAAGAAGAGATTGTAAATACATCGATACTTTCGTTTGCAGTTGGAGGACTTGTTGGTGGTAAATTAACAGGGTTTCAATCTTCGCCATATCAAAATTTACAAAATCTATATGTTATAGGTCAAGATTTAGAAGGCTCTCGCAAGAGACTTGAATATATGGCGGGAAAAGACCGTATAACATCTAGCGAAGTAGAAGGAATTCTAGAGCAAGCTGCCGCTGTGCATAATCAATCGGGCAGAATACCCGGCTGGATATTAGATAGCAATGTAGATGTAGTTGAGATATCTACTCTTTTGCAAGATGTTCAAAACGCGGAAAATTTAAAAAAGCGTATGGACCCGTCTATGCACGGCCCTATTGATCAGTCTATCCAAGACACCCGCGGTAAAATAGCAGCATTAGTAGAAACAGCAGCGAAAGAAAATATATTAAAAGAAGCTGAAACCGTTAAAAAAGTAGCTGGGGAAGAAAACATTACAGTGTATAACACCGTGGATGAAATGAAAGCTGCTGGTATAAAAATTGATAAAAAGCTAGAGTCAGACGGTTTCACTGAAGTGGACGGTAAAATTGTTATAAATGTAGAAATTGCAGCTAAAACCTCGGCTATTAGCGTGGGCTCTCATGAGTTATTGCACAGAATATTAAGATCTGAGCTGAAGAACAATAAAGCTATGCCTCGTATAATAAACGAGTTTAGAAACATTCTTAAAAGTAAAGGCGCATTAAAAGCTGTAGAGGATAAATTAAAGACAGGTATTGATGACGGTACTTATGACATAAAATTTAATGAAGACGGATCTGTTAGCGGAAATGATATTGATGAATATATCACTTTCTTTTCTGATGCGATACGCCAAGAAGAGATTTCTTTTGAAGCATTGCAAGAAAGCGAATGGCAAAGAATTGGCAGACTAATAGTAAATGCTTTTAAAACACGCTTAGGTAATGTGGATAAAGAATTTACCAGCGGGCAACAAGTTTTTGATTTTATTAAAGACTACCAAAGAAGTATACAAAAAGGAAATTTAACTTTTGAGGGTAAAGCAAAAGCAAATTCTGCAATGAAAGTTGCAAACGATAATATTAAGCTTAGCAAAACACAAAACGTATCGGCCGCCGCTGCACAAGCAAAAGAAGTGCTAGAAAAAGTAAGTTCAGATATGGACTCTTTTGATCCTAACTCACATATTATTGCAAAACTCATTCCGGGAATGGCTCAAGCACAGCTGGCTAAGCTATCTAACAAAGGCTTGCAGTTTGACATGGACGAAGCTATCAGTGATATTATATACAGGTTATATTCTAATGGTGATATAAATAAGTTTGATGGTCGCGGTACACTATATGGTTATATAAATGGTCGTATTAGCTTTCGTATTAAAGATATGCTTAAAGCATCCGGACAGGGCAAGAATGATATTGTAGAAGACTTTGACCAGAGCAACGTAGAAGACCTTAAGGGTGCTGCAGCCGATGTTACTACCACAGAGCAAATAGAAGAGCGTACTGAGGCTGAAAGACCTACCTATAGACGTTTATTAGATAGCCGTATGGCTACTCCAGCGTTAGAGGCCGCAATGCTAGAGAAAATTCCTAGAATAGTAGGTACTGTCAAAAATCGTATTGATGCACCGGTTTCAAAAAACACTACAGTTACGCCTCTTGTAAATGAAATACGACTGGCGTTGGGCAAGCAATTAGACATTGATTTGAAAAAAGCAATGGGCGGTAAAAAAGACGGGGTGCTTAGAAGGTTTTTAACGGATAATAAAAAAGCTATCCTTGAGAACATGACCACCACTTACCTAATGTCTGCATTCCCCGCTGCTATTCAAAAGAAAGTAAATGGCGTGTTTACTAGTGATTGGAAAGGCAAAAAAATTGATAGAGAAACCACTAGCACAGATCAAGCTGGTAGAACATCCGGAGCCGAAGTAGTACGAAGGTTACCCAATGCATCAACAAAAATAGATGACAAAACCTTTTTGTCTTTTATTCTTGATGAAAAAGGTAACCCTTTGCGGGGCAAGAAAGAATCTCTTGCTAAAGCTATTTCTGAAGAAATGTCTATTGAGTTTATCATTAAGGAAATGAAAAACCCTGATAGCAAAATTCGCCAAGCATTTGAGGCAAACCAAGAAAGATTAGATGTTGAGCTAAACGAAACATTTGTAACCGAGCTTGAAATTAATTTTGAAAGAGGTAATGTAAAGTATAAAAAAAGTGATATTTCAGATGGTAAGTCTATAATTGATTTAGTAGAAATGGCTTTAGTTGCCAAAAAAGAAGGATATCAAACTAGATATGCAAGAATATTGTATTCTTTACCTAAAGATATACGTGAAATGCTTGACGATCACGTTAACAAACTTATCGGCACAGGTAAGGGACAGTTCGCATCTACGCTTAAAGAGTTAAACGTTGAAGATAATATTCCTTTAAATGATTTGCTTGACGCATATTTAGAGTTGAATAAAAAAGAAAACAAAAAAAGAGCGTCAGAATTAGGTATTGATTTTGCAAATAAATTAATAGATATACTGTCACACCCTGTAAATGGTGATCCATATTTATTAAGCTTAATTTCAAACGAAAATAGCTTAGGTCTTGGAGAAAATGGTTTTATATTAAAAGGAACTAAAGGCTATGCAGCACTTAGTAAAAAAATAGCTGCCGGCAGATCTTACGGCCAACGCCCTACATCTGTTTTATTTAAGGGCGCTTATGCATTCAATGTAAAAAGCCCTATTGTAAGCAGAATATCTAACATACTATACTTTGATAATTTATCAGTAAAAGAAAAATTAAATTCAATATCGGAAAAAAATAAAAAAATATTTGAAAAAGCTAATGTAGTCAACCCATTAGCATTTGATTATTTAATGCAATCGGCTTTTGATATTATTAAAAACAACCCTGATTTAGGTCCGGCCTTTATGATGCTTTTGCAAAAGCAAACAGCATTAAGAGGTGTATGGGCGCAGCTAACCACACTAACGGATATGCAAGTATTCGATGGACCTCAGGCGCCTTATTACAATACTAAAACAGGTGAATATTTGTTGAAATCAGATGGAAGTCCAGATGTTGTTTTTAATCCAAACCACCCTTTGTTAGACGACGCACTTAATTTTGAGGGCAAAAAAAATGTAGCTGACTTATTGGTATTTAAAAACGAGCATGGGTGGACTTCAATGAAACAAATGGCGTTTTCTATAGCCGCTTTATCAAAAGCATTAGCTTTAGACGCTAATGGAAAAATAAACAAGGGTAATAAAACATTGTTTAGCCAGCAAATTTTAAAGTTGGCTAGAATGTTTAATCAACAAATAAGCACTAACCTTTCTTCTGAAATTCAAGATAAAGTTTTAGGGAGAACATCGGAAGCCGGGTATAATAGAATGCTTACGTTACCAAGTAATCAACTTAACAGTTTTTACGATATAGTAACAGGAAAACCTGTTATTGAAAAAATAAATGAAGAAACAAGTAATCGGTTTCCGAATATTGATATAAACGAAAAAGCATATCTTAAAAACATAGATGCTCAGGCGCTAAGTGTCAAGTTTTCAATGTCTAAACCCACCGCTATATTTATGGTAGGTGGTGCTGGTTCGGGTAAGTCAAGTGTTATTAAAAACTTAGATTTAGTAGGCAGAGGTTATAGGTTGATTAACCAAGATCCTTATTTAGAAAAATACATTAAAGAAGAAGGTCTACCTACAGACGAGAGCACTTATACTAAGGAGCAGCGATCTACGAGAGCAAAGCTTGGGTGGAAAGCCCGAAAAGCTGCAGAAGAAGATCTAGCTCAGAATACAGCGGCAAAAGAAAGCATGATAGTTGATGGCACTGGTGCATCATATAAGGCTACTACTAAAAAGATGAATGCTTTAGAAGCTGTGGGATTTGATGTGCACATGATTTTTGTTAATACCAGTAAAGATATTGCAAGCAGTCGTAACGCTGCACGTTCAGAAAGATCCTTACCAGATTTTGTAGTTAAGAAAAACTGGGACCAAGTACAAGAAAGCGCACAGCAGTATCGCGAAGATTACCCAACAAAATTTTATGAAGTTAACACGGATAACCTTAAATATGGTGAGGCTTTACCTGAAGCATTCGTAAATCAAGTGAATACAGGCTTAGAAGCAGCAGGCGTTAAGTTCAGTAAAGGATTAAGTGAAGAGCTCAATAATATGATAGAGCGTAATAAGGGAGTTGCTTCTGATAAAGTATATTCTGCAGCTCAGGCTCGTATGCAGGGTGAAAAGAAAGGCAAGTACAGATTATTTGTTCCTGCCTCAGCTGAAGACTTTAGAGGGCTAACTTCATATACGTTTGCAGGCAAAGGTAAGCAAGGCGAAGCCGATCAGAAATTTATTGAAGATAATTTAATCACACCTTACGTTAGAGGTATTGCAATGATTGAAGCGGTTAAACAACAAGTTCGCCGTGAATACAATGCTTTAGCTAAAGAGAGTAAGCAGTATTTTAAAATGTTAGGTAAAAAAATTGGTGATACCGATTACACATACGACCAAGCACTAAGAGTGTACATGTGGACCCAACAAGGCATTGAAGTACCTGGAATGAGCAAAGACGATATTGTTATGCTTATTAAAGAAATTAACCAAATACCGGGCTTAATTGAGCTAGGCAACGCAATGCAACTTATATCTAGGCAAGACACTTGGGCAGAACCTGGTGATTACTGGCTTTCTCGTACTTTGATTTCTGATCTAAACGGAATGACAGAAAAAGTTGGTCGTAAAAAATATTTACAAGAATTTATTGAAAATGCCGAAGCAATATTTAGTGCAGAAAACCTAAACAAGATAGAAGCTGTTTACGGCACAAGGCATAAAGAAGCTATAAAAGATGCTTTATTTGCTATGAAAAATGGTACAAACCGTACTGAGGGCACAAAAAATAAACAGGTTAACGCTTGGCTAAACTGGGTAAACAACTCTACTGGAGCTATTATGTTTTTTAACGTTCGCTCAGCGGTATTGCAGACTCTTTCTGCCACTAACTTTATAAATTGGTCTGATAACAACCCGCTTAAGGCCGCAGCAGCATTTGCAAATCAACCTCAATACTGGTCGGATTTTGCAATGATATTTAACTCGGATAAGTTAAAGCAACGCCGTTCAGGTTTGCAAACAGATGTTAACCAGGCAGAAATTGCTAACCAAGCTGAAGGAGCAAAAGATAAAGCTTCTGCAGTAATTGCTTACCTCTTAAAAATAGGTTTCACGCCAACGCAGATTGCAGATAGCTTCGCCATTTCAATGGGTGGTGCATCAATGTACAGAAACCGTGTAAACACTTACTTAAAAGAAGGGTTAAGTAAAGAAAATGCAGAAAAGCAAGCGTTTGAAGACTTTAGTAAAACTGCAGATGAAGCTCAGCAGTCATCTGATCCGTACTTAGTTTCTCAAGAGCAGCGTAGTGTATTAGGTAGATTAGTTTTAGCCTTCCAAAATACACCGATGCAATACACCCGCTTAATGAAAAAATCAATGCAGGATTTGGCTAACCGCAGAGGTGACCCCAAGACGCATATATCTAAGATTATTTATTATGGCGCGGTACAAAACTTTGTGTTTTCAGCATTACAAAGCGCATTGTTTGCCGTTATACCTGGGTTTGACGACGAAGATGAGTCTGAGATGACCGAAAAAGAATTGGAAAAACGCCAGCGTAAAGATGATAAGCGTAATTTACGTATTATTAATAGCATGACAGATTCTATTCTTAAGGGTAGTGGTGTTAGAGGAGCTGCATTAGCTACTATTAAAAATAGTATTACTGAATACTTTGCACAAAAAGAAAAAGGTTTTATGGCTGATAGAGGCGCAGTTATATTACAGATGCTTAGTCTTTCACCACCAATAGGTTCGAAACTTAGAAAAATAAACTCGGCATTAGCGGGTGAAGCTTTTAATAAAGACGTGCTTGAAGCCAGAGGGTTTAGCGTTATGAAAGACGGCAGAGTAAATTTAAGCCCCGCATATTCTATTATAGGTAGCTTGGTTTCTGGTGTTGCAAATGTTCCTATGGATAGAATGGTGGATCTTATCAATGGCTACTCTGAAGCATTAGATTCTAGAAATACAACCTGGCAACGTATAGCATTAGCACTCGGCTGGAAGACTTGGGACGTTGGCGCTAAGAATGAAGAGCATGACCTTATTAAGTCTGAAGGAAAAGAAAAACGGAAGATAGAAGGTAAAGCTAAAGCTAAAGAAACTCGCAAGAAAAATAAAGAGACTAAAGATAGGGCAGAAGAAGCGGAACGGTTAAAGCTAATGCGAATGACGCCATCGCAAAGAGGAATTTACTTAAGAAATAAAAAGAAATAATGAAATTATCAGAGCACTTATCAGTAAAAGAAGTTACTAAATCTAACACTGCTGAGCGACACGGTATAGATAACACACCAAACGTTTCGCACTTACATGCATTAAAACAAGTAGCCGAGCACATATTTGAGCCACTAAGACTGCATTTTGCAGTACCTATTGGTGTTTCTTCGGGCTACCGCAGCAAGGCTTTAAATGAAGCTATTGGTGGAAGTAAGCGCTCACAACACAGTCATGGTCAAGCACTTGATCTTGATGCAGATATGTACGGTAAAATAACTAATGCTGACATATTCTATCGCATTAAAGACCATTTAGAATTTGATCAGCTTATATGGGAGTTTGGAACAGACGAAGAACCGGCCTGGGTGCATGTATCTTATGTGCCTGAAGGTAACTGTAGAGGTGAAGTATTAAAAGCCTACAAGGATTCGGGTCGCACAAAATATAAAAGGTTTAAGTAATTAACCGCAAAAATAGGTAATAATGAAAAAGAGAGGATTAGCCAAAGTAAAAGAACTTTTTTGGTATAGTGATAGTGAACCAAACGAGGTGCTCATTGCTTTATGTCATATTATAGCACTACCCGCTGCGCTGTGCGTGGATTTTGAAAATCCCTCTGCTTTGTTAATCACCGGTGGTGTAGCTGCTGGTAGTTTTCAATTATGGGCGGTAGTATGGAACGGTACTCTTAAAATGAGATTACTTGCCGTGCAAATTGCAGCCTTAGTTGCGTTAATGACAATCATGAATCTTTGGGTAGAGGATTTATTAAGTGGTAGTCGCATTGGGTGGGTGATCATTGGTTTGTTTGCTATTTGGAATACAATACGTGTGTTTAAAGAAAAAATAGAGACAAATGCTTAAGAAGCTAGGATACATATTTAAATATAGCGATAGCCAGCCTACGGAAATAACACTTGGTGCTTCGCTGATGATATTAGCACCTATTGCCACCGCGACAGAAATTGGGTGGATGCCTGCTTATCAATTGTGTTTGATTGCAGCTGGATTTTACCAATTGTATTGCGTAGGCAAGGGTGCGTTAGATTGCCGTATTAAAGCAGCCATTATTACATTTGGTTTGTATTCGACAAGCCTTATGATGTATTTATTAACCGTGGGACTGCCGACCGCCACACATTATGGGTGGGTGATTTTTGTTATATCTTCTTTTAGTAATTTGAAACGTTTAAAAACAGAACAACTACATAGACATGGATAACATAACCCAAATAATAATTACTGTGGCTACTGTAGCTGGTTCTGCTGGTATATGGAAGTTCTTTGAGGCTAGACTTAAAGTTAAGTCGGAAGAAAAAAAATCAGAAATAGAAAACAGTGACGGAGTGCAATATAGAGATGATTTAAAACACCGTGTGCGTAATTTGGAAAGCATGCTAGCTAACTCCGCTGACGAAAAAGATGAACTAAGAAAAACAGTGCTTACGCTTACTGAAGAAGTATCTGCGTTAAGAATTAAAGTAGAGTTTCTAGAAAAAGAAAACGAAAGATTAAAAAATAAATAATATGGCTAGAATAGAAACCTACGTTAATGATACGGTTGTTACATTAGAAGATAAAATTATAGGTACAGATGCGCTAGATAATTCTACAAAAAACTTTACCGTTGGTGACGTAATAGGTCTAGTAAGCGGTGGGGCTACTTATACAGCTGGTGCTGGTATTGATATTACAAATAATGTTATTGCGTGCACTGTAACTGATACGGATACTACTTATACCGCTGGTGCAGGGATTAGTATTGCTAATGATGTTATCACATGCACCGTAACCGATACAGATACTACATATACAGCCGGTACTGGTATTGATATTACAAATAATGCTATTAGTACAACTATAACTGACACTAATACAACTTACACTCTGGATTTCGTTCCTGACGGTAATAATGCCGTTATTGAAATTAATGGTTCTGATGGTACCACTACGGACTTAAGCATTGTACCAGGTGCTAATATTAGTTTGGACTTAGCTACACCAGGTGAGTTCACTATAAATGCAATCAACACTACTTACACGGCTGGTGCTGGAATTCAAATAGCTGGAAGCGTTATTAGCTCAACTGTTACTGATACAAATACAACTTATGATTACGGTGCGGTGGGAGCTGGGGCTAATATCAACATAACTCTATCAGGCTCAGATAACTCAAATGACGTTGTTACCGTACAAGCTGGTCCAAACATTATTCTTAAAGACGAAGGTAGCAATACATTTACTATAGAAGCCGCAGGTGGTGGCTCTTCAACATTAGCTGGATTAACAGACACTACAATAACCGCACCATCTACTGGTCAATATTTAACATATAATGGTTCCGCATGGGTTAACGCTTCCGCTGTTAATAAGCCAGAAAACTTAATTTTAAGGTTAAACCCAACATCGGTAGCAGTGGCTGGGGCACCGGGCCAAGATCTTTTCTTTGCTGGTGCAGGGTCGCAGGTTAAAACAAGCTCTGTTCACATTAATCCAAGTGATTTGGACCTTGTAAATACTGGAGAAATTGAAATTGTAAACAACTGTATCGTTAAAGTTTCTTTAGGCGCTTATATAGATAACGGTGGCCAGGCTGGGCAAATTACTTTTGCCATACAAGAAACAAGCACTGGGGCGACTATAACTGTAGGGGAGGCACAGTTTGATTTGTCAAACCAAGCTACAACCGCATTGCCAGCTACATTCTTTTCGTTCTTTGACATGCAGGCCGGAGAAATATATAAATTCACCGTATACTCAACACAGCACACGATGAGCATTGTTAGCGGAAGTTTTATAGAATTTGAAGTAATAAAATAACAAATAAACAATCATGAGTTACAAAAAATCGTCATTTAAAATGACACCGAAGTCATCAATGCTACAAGCATTAACAGGTAAACAAGCTGCACCAAAATCTCCAGCTAAAGCACAATTTGGACCTGGCGTACAAAAAGAAGCAGGTAAAACAGGAACTGGTGGCGCAAATAGCGCGCTTGGTAAAAACGCAAAAAGCCCAGAGCACAGTTATGCACCAGGAACACCTCAATCTAAGTTTGATTCCGCAGAAGTAAAGACTGGAGATAAAACAGGAACGAAGCCAGCAGCGAAGCCCGCAGCAGCTAAACCTAAATACGACAAAGAACTAAACTCTTTAGTTGCCGCTAGAAAAGGTTTAAAGAAGGGTACTTCGGAATACAATACAATTCAAAATCAAATTAACGCTAAGCTAGGTAGCAAAAAAGTGCACGGTCGTGGGACTGCAACAGAAACTTCCATGTCTACAAAAACAGCTACAAAAACACCTAAAATGGAATTAGCTACTGCAGCTGCAGCCGCTGACACCAAAATTGCCAGCTCTAGAGGACTTACGCCTAAGCCAGCAGCAAAAAAGCCAGCAGCTAAAAAAGCACCAAGTCAGGCAGATAAGTTTGAAAACGCTCTTGCTAAAGAAAGTGCGAAAGCACCAATGGGATCTGAAACTCGTTCTAAAGCTCCAGCATCAAAAGCTCCAGCCCCTAAAAAGCCTGCAGCTAAGAAGCCGGCAGCTAAGAAAACTGTTGGGCAAAAAGTTAAAGCAACAGTAGGAAAAGCAAGACTTGCTCAATTAGACAAAAAAGCTGATCGTCAAGAAAATCGTGCAGAAAGAAAAACTGATCGTCGAACAAAGCGTGCTGAAAAACTAACTGCTCGTGTGGAATAGCTAAAAGATAAAAAATAATGGATGGAAGCGGACCGAGAAAATTAGGAAGCCCTTTAAAACTTAAAGACGCTTGCTATCATAAAGTAAAAGCCCAGTACGACGTATTCCCTTCGGAATACGCGTCTGGCGCTATTGCTAAGTGCCGTAAGAATAAAGGCAAAAATAAAAAGTAATTATGAGAAAAGGAATGGGACCACAGCGTTTAGGAGCACCTAAATCTATTGCTAAACAAACAGAAAAAATAAGAGTAAACCCGTCCAGCGATAGTATTAAGTCAAAGCATAAAAAAGGTGTTGCACAGGATACTGAAAACACAAAAGCTTTAAACGATAACTTAAATGCTGCGCGAAGGGATTATCAAGCAAATCGCAATCCGCAAACTAAGGCGGCTTTGGAAGAAGCTAAGGATATGAAAAGGGGTGGTAGCACTTTTTCTACTAGAGGGCAAATAAATAACCGTGCACTAGGGGAAGATTACCCTGCTTAAACTAATAAATAAAAGGGGACCCGTTACTGGATCCCCTTTTTTGTTTACATGATATTCAAAAGCCTATCACCTTTTTCTTTATCTATTGCTCTAATCTCATAAAGCAATTCTTGTTCTTTAGCGTAAGCATCTTTTCTTTCTTCCTCTGTTGACTCTATACCTAAGTTAGTAAATATAGAGGCGCACTGCTGCAGCTTGTCATCTATAGCTTTTTTCTTGCAGGCATTGCACAATTTACCATGCACCGCACACATTAGCTACCGCAACCTTCACATTCGGGGTTATCAATGCTGCAGGCATTCTCATTCTTTTCATCATTAGCTAACTCATCAACAAAGTCAGCAAAGCTATCCGCCACGTCAAAATCGTTTTTCATAGTGTTTGTTATTTATATATTTGTATTGCGATATCAAAAAATGGTAGATAAAATACGTGAGACGTAATATCTTCGTTATGGTAGCTACGCATTCCAATCAGTACTCCAGGGTAAAACCCTAAAGATATGGCCCATTGGCCGCTTAAGTTATTCTCTTCGTTTTCCTGCATGAGCTGTAACTCTTTCTATTTCGTTTATTAATTCTTGGTACTTTACCCGGCCGCGTTGCTTCCAGCTCCACATTACCCACTTATCAATCTGTCTGTCTATATATTGTTTCCGCGCGTTTGCTTTTGGCGCTCTAGAATCAACTCTACTACTATGTCGCATTCTTTTTGATTTTGTGGTTTATATAATGTGAACGGCTCCAACTTATTCTCAGCTATATACTTCTTAAACAGCTTCCATCGCATCGGAAAAGATTCGTTAGCTCTTCCTTTAGTTTCAATAATAAAGTGCTTACCTACAAAGTCGGGCGTGTATTTAATGTTGAGGATTTTTTTATTTCCTCTATTAATAAACTCGCCTTTACCGTTCCCCGTCCGCTCGAAACTTTCAAATGGGAATTCAAAGGACTGTTGTAATTCAAATGTTTCACCTTCATATAGCGCAGCAATTTTGGCCTTTCTTAAAGCCATGTACATATATTTTTCAAGCCCTGAAGCAAAGTTGATACCATCATATGATACCTTCTTTGCTCTTACGGGTCCTTTCTTTCTGCTGTATTTCTTTTTCATATTACTCCTCGGTGCGTGAGCGATACTCTTCCTCATACTCCTCTTTTGCCTTTTGCAAATACAATACAGCATCCATTAGCTCTTCTTGTAAATGGTTTAACCACTCAAACATTTCGCTTGGATCATCTTCTAGTGTGATACCATACTTCTCATAGCCCACATCAGAACGTCCTACAAACTTTTCTACTACGCGTTCAACTACTGGATCGCGGAAGTTAATTATCTTCTGCTTCATAATGTTTGTGATTTGCTTTTTATGTAACGAGTAAAAGCTAAGCCCGCACTGCTTTCAGGATGTACGTCTGAAGATAATTCGCTTAGCGTTTCTTTAACGAACGTGCCGTTTTGCATTTTACCTTTACGATTAGCAATCTGAGTGTAAGCAGCGTCGATGCACTCCTCAATCTTATATCCACCTAAGTGTGCAAGGTTTGTAAGCACAACAACCATATCGCCAATAGCATCTACAAACTCAACTTGATCGTTCTTAAGAATAGCTTGGGCTAATTCGCCACTTTCTTCCATAAGTTTAACGTATTGCGTTTTTGTATCACCACTTTCATATATACCTCGGGTTTCTGCCCACTTACGTATTAGCTCAAACTTAGAAATTTCTTCTTCTGATGGCTCAACTTTAGCAAACATACCGTGCTCGTACTTTTTAAAAGCTTCGTTGTAAATGTAGCATCGGTCTTCAGTGTACATACTTTTCATTGCATTGTCAAGTATCCATTCTGCATTGCGACCACTTAAAGTAAAGCGATCACCTTGTGGAGTTACCCATGATACACCAACCACACTGCCGAGATATTCTTTTAGTTGAGAAATATGTACAGGGAATGTAGTGGTTTGTTCAGTTACATTAATTTTCATAGTATTAGATTTAAATAAATTTTTATATTCAACACGGTCTACTGGGTAGCCGTAAGACTTTTGAAGTTCTATTTCCAACTTTGATATTTGATTAATATCATCGCTCACAAACAGAACCTCGTATTCACCTTCAACATAACCTTGTTGCTGAGTAACTCTCTTATCAAGATTACGTGTTACACCGATCTTTTTACCTGGAATGTGATAAATAAAATACTTCATTACACACCAACACTTAAGTCAGCTTTAATAGCTGGTAGAGGTGAATAATCGTTAAGCACTATGTCCCAGTGGCTTGGTACTAAAACGTCTTTATGCTCGTCTAAACATAGACCCCAAGAATTAATATAAACCCAGGGTAGAGGCATGTCAGTAACATCTCTTTCTAATAATTCTAACGATTGTGATATATGGTTTTTATATAAATGACAATCACCTAGTTGTGCTATTAATCTACCTGGCTTATAGTTAGATCCCTTAGCTAACATTAACAACAATATACCATACATTGCAATGTCGTAAGGCAAACCTAAAAACACATCTGCAGAACGCTGTTGCCACATTAAATCAAGCTTTCCGTCATTAATGTATACTTGAAAGCCATAATGACACGGTGGCAAGGCCATTTGATGCAATTG
>JAAHTG010001364.1_pt1 | contig 16802 bp, 15 predicted proteins | sample 6116081 | NCBI WGS metagenome assembly JAAHTG01 (sample SAMN13939989, study PRJNA603662) | sponge metagenome | isolation source: marine sponge | host: Mycale hentscheli | place: New Zealand | collected 2005 | reverse complement strand
AATTTCTTTTTCATTATATAACCAATTCATATTTTATTTTTAAGCAGTCCAATGGTGGGTATGAGAAAGAACTAACCCATAATCATCCACATCTCTTTTTACATATTTAAAGAATGCCCAAACTATTTCACCATTAATAACATTAGTATTAATATCTGCATTTTTAATAGTTCCACCAAATACATATCTATACTGCAACGTCACTCCGGCCCCACCACTACCAAAATACCGAGTTCCAAACATAAATTCATCCCCTGATGAATAACTGCCTGTAATATCATCATGTATTCTTACAATCATAGTATTACTCACAGTACCTCCATTCGAAAAACTTCCCTCATAATTAGTAGCATAAGAAGAACTCATTTCAAATATATGATTACCCGCCCCATAAGCTCCTATATCTGGAGCTCCATAATCATATTTTTGGTGAACACTTCTCCCACCTTGTACTTTTTTAATTCTTGAATTAGCATCTACCCCTAAAAAATAATGCTCCGGTTCCTGGTATACCGCTCCACCCGTTCTTCCTGGAAGGACAAAAGTATCCAAACTGGCATCATACCCAGGAATCACAATCTCTTTACTTCCACTAAGTTCTAATACCTTATTAACTGAAGATCCCCCTGTATAAAATTCCATATTATTAGGGGTTATAGTAGATGTTGTTTTACCCGCAGCAGTTATATCAATTCTACCTATATTATCAGTACCTGAACCTCCATTAGCTTGAAATAAAATTCTATTTATAAGATTATCATTATTATAGGCTGCTGTTTTATTTCCTACTATAGTTAAACCTGAAATTCCATCGTTAGGGGTAATAACTAATCCCGTAGTATCTATATAAGTTAAATTAATTTCCCCTTGAATATTCTCGGCATCAACTGCAGTAGTTACTCTATTATCAGCTCCATCAGTTACTATAATAGAGATACCTGAAGTGCCATCTGTACCATTTGTACCTGAGGTACCATCTGTACCATTAACACCATCGAGCCCCGCAGCTCCATCATTACCGTCATCACCATCTACACCATCAGTACCGTTAGTACCATTAGTACCATTAGTACCTGAGGTTGCTGCTGCTGTTGACGCTAATACCCCCGTACTACTTACAGTTACATACTCAACAGCTCCTCCCGTAGCAAGACCCGTGTACTTTACTTGCCCAGCTGCTTCTAAATCTCCACCTATATCAATATCATAAGCTACTGTAGAATTGGAAAAATTAAAAGCATCATATGATTGTGATACGTGAGGGGCTTCAACCGTAAATCCTGTTGCAATTTGATCAGCTCCACTAAAAACTTTTTGAAATTTGTTATTAGGCATGTTATCTATCTATATTAATAAATATGGTAGTATCTGTGGTTTGTGAAGTATTTAAAGGTTGAGATAACTTACCTACTGCTACTAATTCTCTATCATCATTATATAACCCTACTGCTGTAGCAAATGGAGAAAAGTCTGGTGAGGTAACATAATTATTGTAATTAGAGGGGGAGGAATCTAATAAGCTAGGATTTAAAGAATAATTAAATTCATTGGATCTAACTGTACATTTATATTGAGTTTCTATTATATCATAAGAAGAGCTAAAAGAACAGGTTATATCAGGGGATTCTATAAAATTTTTTACAAAGTCTAATACAGTATCACCCGAATATACTGTTTGGTTTTCTCCATATCCCCCATTTAAATCTCCATAATTTGAGGCTGTTAAAGGACCGTTTGTAGTAATAACAGCTATACCTTGGTTATACATTATATTACCACATATACCATTAGTACTTGATCTTATTAAATTTCCTTCCCCATCATCAAATATACTGCCACTTTCTGCTTCTAATAAAAAGGTAGTAGGTTGGATTCTATTTCCATATAATTTACTAGGAATAGAAAATACTACAATTTCTTTATTTTCCTCATTAGGAAAAGATCTTTTAAAATCTAAATCAGATCCTAAAGAATTTTGATAAGGACCAGAAGCTTTTAATGCGTTTCCATTAGATGAGTTATTAGTGATATAATTACCATAATATAATTGTTTAATAGAATTAAATACTAAATTTTTATATTCTAGATAATTTTGCCCTGTAGTCTCAGCACTTTCAGATATAAAGGGACTATCTATTATGTTTTTCCCTAAGTATCTTTCTATACCTATATCATTTAATTCAATCTCACCTTGAAGTAAAAAAAGTTTGTTTACCTCGAAAGGAGATATAATAATATCAGAAGCTAAAAATGATTTGTAGGTACTCATCCATTAGAAATCTAACTTAACCCTAATAAGAGCCTCTTTAGTAAAATCTTTTTTTAAAGGTTTACTTAACTTAGCCACAGCTAACAAATCGTTACTATCATTATATAATCCTATAGAAGTAATAAAAGTTTGAGGAGCATTAATAAATGATGTAAAAGTTACATCTCCCTCAGAGCCAGAGCTAAACGAAGGATTTTCTGAGTAATTATATTCTGAGTTTCGGGCTCTAACAAATATATAATCAGAAGTTAAATTTTCTTGGCTATTTAATGTAAAATTAGCAGCTGTGGTTATTTTTTCAAATAACTTAACAGGGTTTTGATTATCCGTGTTAGTATCAAATACAGTTCCTAAATCACACCCCCCATTAGCAAAGGTATTATCTAGAGCTGAGCCATTTAATAATAATACTCCTACATCTGGGAGGAAGAGACCATAAGATCCTGAGTCAGTAGTATATCCTGTTCCCGAATATGCTGATCCGTTAGAACCACTTATTATTTGATACACCCTACCTGCTTCATTAAAAGAAACAGTTTGTATATCATTGCTATTATCTGTAAGTGTTAAAACATCAGATCCTCCCGCTGCAATCTTCAAATCTAAAGTACCAGTAAATATACTGCCTTTGTACTTTGATCTTTCTACAGAGAGGGCATAAATAGTTTGCCTAACAGGGGTTTTATCCCCAAATGTGAAATCGGTGTTTTCATCTCCTAATATTAAATTTTGGAACTGCCCATATACTGTAGCTGAGGGGGACTTATTGTCTATCCCCGGATCATATAAAGCTGATCCTGATCCTAATTTATCTCCAAAAGCAATGGCAAACTGAACATCTGCACTAGCATCTCCCGAAGATGTTTGGTATACATCTAAATAATATTCTCCGCTAGCTCCATCTTTTTGAGCAGAAGAAGTTGAAAATTCCTCTAAAGTGGGGATATTACCTGTCCAGGCCCCAGCAGTAATAGAGTCATTGCTAATCAAAAAATCTTCGGGTTCTAATCTTTTAAATGACATTTATTAAGTAGTTTTAGTAATTGTTACTGGGATAGATAAACGGGCACCGCTATCTCTTCCTACTACAGTAATAGTTGTATTAAGTTGAGTGTTAGTTCCAAATAAAGTATTAACAGTAGTTGAAGTTAAATTAATAGTAGTACCTACCACAGTTTTAGATACTACCGTACCTACAGTAGTGGTTGAATTAGTATTAACATTTTCATTAGTATTAATACCTACCCCATTAAAATTACTTACAGTTCTTACATCTGCTATAGTAGCACTGTAACCGTTGGTTTCAAATACTTGGTTATTACCTAAATAATTTAATGTTTGGGGTGTAATAGCTAAAGAAGCTCCTTGTTTTAAGGTAATAGCGGAATACCCTAAATCTAGTATAGGCATTTTAGAGGTACCACGAGGTAAAGTAATTAATTTATATTTCAAATTTTGACCAGTATCCGGAAAAGCTTCAAGTAAGGGCATATTTTCAATAGCCTGCCCATAAAAGGCACTACCTGAAGGGTGAGTGGGGTTATATTGGGTGTAATCAACCTCATCATCTGCTAAAGCAAATTGTGTTATTTTAAAAGAACCATCTCCCCTTGCCAGTAATTCTCTACCTTTATTGGTTAAAATTGCATCTATGGTTACTACTGAATTATTTAAATATCCCATTGTTATTCATATTTTATAAATATATAAAAATTTAGTTTTCTATAATTCCTACTTGTTTTAAATTAAAAATTAAATTATCTTGCTTTTCTAATAAATTGGATGAAGGGAATTGTGGTAATATTATTCCTTGAAAAGGTTGATACACCCCTGCTTCATTATTTTTTTTAGAATCTACTATAATATATGCACCATCTGGGATTACCCTGTAATGGACATAGTGGTTTACCTCAATCCCAGGCTGAACCCCGGGTTCTATAGTTAAGCGGATTTGGTTATTTTCATCTTCCACTTTAAAAATAGTATATACTTGTGTAGGATCATATTCAAATCTAAGTTTATCTCCCGGAAGAAACTTTGCAGGAGTTATTACAGGATCAAAAGTATTACCATCTTGGTTAGGATCAAAAGATAAAATAGCATTATTAGAACTTTGGTTTATAATTTCACCATTTACTTGTTCATATTGTTCTTTATTTAAAGATTGAATATAGTCACCATGGTAAAATTGCCCAAATCCCTGCTCTGTAGTTATTATAGAATAACTACCAAATTCACCAGGAGTACCATAGGTTTCAATAATTTTATCCCAATAATCTTTAGTCTTAAAAGTTATTCCCGCTAATCCCCCTTCAGGTGGAGTTTTTTGTAAAATCTTAAAAAGCCCACCTCCACCAGCTATTTTTAAACGAGGTGGCTGGTAAGTGGGATAACTAAACCCAGGATAAGTTATTCTAATTTTAATTTGATCATTAATAACATAATGATTATAATTGCTAGTCAATATTGCCGTCTTATTTATTGGAGTTGAGAGTTGAAAGTTATCTGATGTCCATGAAATGGTCTGTGTGTCTAAAATTACTGTGTCGCTTCCATTTTGTTTTATAAGCTCTATTATAGCAATAGCTGTTGAATTTGCAGGTAAAGTAGAAAGTTGTAAGGGCACCGTAGCTGAAAATTTAATTTGGGTTCCTATATCTACTGTATTTTCTTGCATAAGGAATCTTTCATTATCCCAATTGATATAACTAGAAAACCCTACTGGGGGTTCGGAGATAGTTGTCCATTCTACTATATCCTCATTTCCTGGTAGTATGCCATTCACACCAACCTGTCCCAAAGCTCTAGCTTGGAAAGTAACATTAGGTATTCCTTCACTTTCTTGCTCTTCAATCCCTACTTGTTTAAAAGTCAACATAGAGGCATAATCCTCAGGATTTTTCCCATACTCAGAAGTAGAAATTAAAGTTAGAGTTCCTACATCATGTAGAGATTGGAGATCCGTAAGTGTTTGATTTAAAACCGTAGCATTATCCGCTCTAACTATAACATTAGATCCTTTTTCAAAATTCTGGTTGATATTGGCTATAGCTACAGAATCTGCAGAGGGTTTAGAAGTATCTAGACTTGAATTTACTAAGTAAGTTACCCTAAATTGAGTCTTCCCTATGATTTCAGGGCCTGTATCACCAGCTTCATCAAAAACAGCAAAAAATTCACTATTCCTTTCAGCAACCGGTAATCCCCCTAAAGCCCCTTCAATAGGTCCCACTATACCACTTAAATTTTCTTGTGCTTCTACTAATTCTTCAAAAGAAAGTTTATTATATGAATTCATAATTATTTAGCTATTGTAATATTAAAACCTAAAGAACTTTGTTTAGTACCTTCATAACGAGAGCGTTTCCAAGATTTACTACTATAATTTGAATCAGGAGTTGAAACTTTAGATTCTATAGAAGAATTTAAGACGGTTTGTAAATTAGTAGGTACTAAAGTTCCCGTATTATAATCTAATTTACTATAAATAGTAGATTTTCTATTTTCTATTACATTATTTTCAATAACATTTAAAATAGGATTAGTTCCACCTATTTTTCCCCCATTATGAAAAATCCTAAATTGGTAATAGCTATCTGATGAAGCGTTAAGAATAGAATTATCGCCCCCTTGTGGGTTAAAAAGTATTTCATTAAAAACGGGATCATTAGTAATGGTCTCTACTTGTATTTTATAATAAGTATTACCCCCTGGGCTTGCTTGGGGGGTAGATGATATTACTTTAAAGGGTTGGGGTATTCCTAAGTATTCCCTTACACCCGCCCCTTGGTTAGGGTAAATAAGTCTAGTAGCTATTTGTACTTGTAAAAAATCATTAGAGTTTATTTTATCTAAATAAGAAGTTATACTAGTAGTATCACTTATGCCTTCATAATTAAATAAGTTTACTGCATTTACATAAAAAGTATTAACAAACCCCGATATGGGGTCTATTATAGCCCCTATTATAGGAGCGTTACTTACTTGATCTACCATATCCGTAAAATCCTCTAACCCAGCATATATTATATTACTAGTGGAGTTATTAGTTTGGTGTCTAGTACTTTTTACCCTTATAACACTAAAGCCATTAAAAGGATCAAAATTAGTTCCATTTTGTATATCATTAGGAGTTATATTAGTTTGTGATACTTGAATATAACTTCCACTTAATTCTCCATTATAGAACTCATCTTGTGAAGATTGAGTCACAACAAGAGATCCTAAAGGGGTAGGTACAAAATATTCCCAACTTTGAGTTAATTGAGGGGATAAATAATTTTTAGAACCTGAGGCTTGCCAATAGGGATTAGTGCCTAAACCATTTATAGAATCAAATACACCGCCAGTACCCCCCTCAGAAAATCCTGAGGTTATGGAAGCTGTATAGTCATGTAATGAAGATGTTACTAATGCAGGGCGTTGTTTATTTCTTTCTAGTAAATGTTGTTTAATTACTACTCCTGCAGCTAAATTAGATTTGGCAGGAGTAAAATCTTTAACCATTTTAAATAATGAATTATCAAAGAATTTTATTAGCCTTATATAATCAGTCCAATTATAATTTTTATAGTATTTTTCAAAGTAAGTATCTCGTATTTTATCCAGGGCAGGATATGAATTAACGGATTCTGCCATATATCGGGGATCGCCTATATATTCCCCTATATTAAAGTATCCTAAACTAGCATTAATATCATCATTAATTTCACTTTGAGGAGAAAAAGCTACCTCTAATAAATTTATATCCTTAGTATAACTGCCACTTTTTGGGGTTAAATAATCTTGTTGTATTGTAGTTAGTGAAGATAAAGTATTACCTAAGGGAATTGATATTTCCTGATTCCTAATCTTCTCAGACACTCGGTTTTTAATCCCTACAGCAGGTTGGTCTTGGTAAAGGAATCTAGAGTGAGGGGAGAAATTATTTTCTCTATAATTCCATATTTTATAGTTAGAATCTGAGGGAAAAGAGTTAGTTATAAATGATCCTGTTACTTTGGGGTGCACGGAAACAGCATTTAGACCACCTAATGGATTTTTTAACCTAGCTCTAAAACATAAATTATCAGCAGATGACGTAAACGTTGATCCTTCAATAGAATCTGAGTTCATTACTAAGTCGTAAAAAGTATTTTCGTCTAGGGCACAATTATAATATCTAATTTCTTGCACAGATCCTGTAAAACCCCCATAATTATTACTTCCTATAATAACATCTGCCCCTGGAATTTCTAGGTCTAATGTAGCTGCCCATGCTCCCCCCGCATTTGTATCTTGAGAAGAAGAGTAAAAATTAATATTATACCCATCAGGTCCTTTATAGATATTATTACCTACTCTTAGGGTATAAGTTGTTGAATTTTTATTTATATAAACGGTCCACCAATCATTATTATAAAAAGGAGCATCTACGGAGGTTACTTTAGTTGACCCATTATAATATACTAAAGTAGCATATTCATTAGAAGAAGAAGGGATAGAACCTGAATACGAAGCACTGGAAAATCCTGAACCTGTATACTCTAGAGCCAATACCCCATTTGTACCCCCTGTATTAAAATCAGCTAAGGCAGTATAAGTTGCTTCACTTGGTAATCCTTCATTAGTGTTTAATTTAAACCTAAAGGCTACTGACTCAGGTTTATTGTCAGCAGAATTCCATGCATTATTTAGTAAAAAAGGAAATTCTCCTCCATTCCCATTATTTACAGCGTCTAAACTCCCACTAACATCCCATGCATAATTAAAGGTATTTTGAAAATAATCCCAATCATTAATACTAACTTTATCCTTCCCCCCAAACTCAGAGATCCTTAATACAGTATCGGGGATCCCAAAAGTATTAATAAGGGCCCTTAATCCCTCAACAGAACCTTTCTTTTTAAGTAAAAAGGGCAAATTGTGAAATATCCTTTTATAAAATTCTTTATTTACATCATCTATTATGGTAGGTTTGTTTGAGGCTGTCACCTCAGTCTCTATTACCTCTGATCCAGTTGGGAATAAAGTTCCTCCTTCGGGGTTTAAACCTATAAAAGAAGAATAAAGATTATTAGAAGTAAAATTATTTTGATACAAATTAACTCCCATTGATTTAATAGCATCAGCCACTAAATCTTTAGATATACCATATGTTAATCTATTATCTGCATTAAATCTATCAGATAAATTTTCGGTATAAACCCAAATATTATCAAAATGTTGTCCTACCATATCCATAAACAACAAAAACGGGGTATTACGAGTATCTTCTTTAGTATATTCTGGAAGGGAATTTACTAACCTGTCTCTGTTTTCTAAATCATATTCTGATCCTGTAGTTGTTTGGTTATTTAACCATATTAGGGCATCCGCACTTCCTGTTTCTGCTAAAATATAAGGAACTTCATCATTAGTTTTAGGGTATATGTTAGAAGACCCTGATGAATAGTATTGATATTTTTCATATTCATCAAAATTTTTAATGATTTCTTTTTTTCTATTCTCTAAAACAGCTATACTAGAAGAAACACTAGTGGAAGATAATGAACCTAGGTCAGATATCTCATTATCAAACCCTTGAATTTGGTTTATTTTGTAATAAAAATTTCTTACTCTCTGCTCAGCAGAACTAAAGTTTACAAAATTATAAAATTCACTATAATCTACATTAATAGTAATTCCTTTTTCACTTAAAATTTGTTGTAATTCATTTAGTGAGGAAGTTAAAGTAGTAGAAGTTAACTCAGATAAATTTTGGTAAGTAGTAGAATTATTTATAGTATCTTTTTGAGATATATTTAAATTAGGTCCCCTTAAAAGTTTAGGAGATGGAGGAGCAATTATTTTATTAGGGAAAACAATATTATAAGAAACTTCATCAGTAGTTTGTGTAACTATCCAAAGTGTATCCTTTATTTCAAATTGTGTTTCTAAAGGTTCATATAATTTAACTAAAACTGAGTATCTGGTTTCATTAGTAGTGTCTAATAAAATATTATTAGCTAAATATAGATTATTATTTCCAAAATTTATATAAAAATCTTCAAAATAAGATTGAGAATCTAAAGCCTCTTTAAAAGAATTAACTAAAATATCTAATTCACTATTAGGAAGATCATTAGTAACTATTCTTAACTCCGTCCTATCTGAGGAAATTTCTTGTATGTAGAAAGGTGATTCTTGAGAAGAAGATAAATGGGTTTTTAAAAGATTATAATTAGTAGTATAAATCCCTTGATCATACCCCTCCCCTAATAAATCCCCTTCAGGATTAAATCCAACCGTAGAAAAAACATTTTTATCTGTAGTGGAGCTTAGAGTTACAGAATACCCTTCAAAATTATAATCAATATATTCTAGTAAACCTTGTTCATTGTAAATAGAAAATTCTACAACATCTTTACTAGGATTAAAGTTAGTAAAAACATCAAACGTAGATATTAATTTTAAATCTTTTTTAGAATAATTATCTCCTATAGAAGAAGATATTCTATTTACTATAGTTTCACTCATTAATTAAATTTTGAGTTAGTTTTGAATTTTGTTCCCTAAGATCAGAAAGTTCAGTTTGTGTTTCTAAAAGTTCTTGTCTTAAATTTGTAACTTCCCTAAACAAAGCATCCAGTTCTTCATTGGTTTGTTCATTCCCTACATACTCTGAGCTTTGTTGTATAAGAGTATTATGTGAATTATCACCCGTCTTAGGAATATCAAAAAATAGAGTATTATAATATTGAAAAAACTGTTCTATAGTTATAGAGGGAATTCCTTCTTCAATTTCTAAAGAAGGGAGGAGTTCCTTAAAAGATGTATCTATAGTTTTTTGATAATCATCTTTATTATAGACTGTTTTATTTAAATCTATTCTATTAACCATTTATTATTTTGAAATAGTAGTTATCATCTAGTATAAGAGTTTGATCTTCAATTGGTATTTTTAGCAAAATTTGATAATATCTTTCAGGTTCAAATCCATTCATATATAAATTAAAATAACTACTAGTGGCATCTGCACTTATTCTAGTATAAATATCATTAAAATCTATAATAAATTCATTAGTATCTAAATCTTTTATAGCATACGAAGAAGATTCGGGAAGATAATGATTTTGGGTATAAATTGAAGAAGTTTGGTATACTCTGTTAGGAAATCTAGGTCTACAATTAATTTTAAATTTATGGATACTATCACTTCTAAATTCCCCTGGGTTATTGTCTAAAGAAGCTACAAGTTCTGGGTTAGTTATTATAGCTGTAGAAGAGCTCCCAGTATCAAATTGATGATCTTCCCATTGGAATTGTAACTCAGGAGGGTATATAGTATGGGTATCTATAGAATAAAATTGGAGATGAGCATTTTCATATAACCCCCCAACTTCATTATTTGTACTTTGTTTTACTATAAACCCATTATTATTAAATCCCTCTATAGTTAATCCTGAGGATTGGCTGTACCAAGTTTTTACTATACCCGTAACGTCCATATTTAAATCCTTATTACTAGTATAATTATAAGTTTGGGTAGGGGTAATATCTAAACCTAAATCAGAAGAGTAATACCAATTTCCTCCTCCTGCTGTACTTCCGTAAGACCCTGTAACCCCCGAGGGGAAAGCCCCTTGGAGTAACCAGGGATCAGAACCAGAATATGATCTAAAAGCCCAACTACACCCATTATCAGTCTCAGGAACATCATTAAACCTGCCAGTACCCATATTCCATGTGTTATATACTGCTAAAGCCTCTAATACAGTATCTGTATTAAGGTTTTTTATGTTTGCTATATAATTTTTTAAATTTATTTGTACTGAAGATGTTTCTATTTTGGTATCAAACAAATTATTAATTTCATCTTGTGAAAATTGTATTAAATATCTACTTAAATTAGCATCAACATCTGTATTAGTTTCAATAATAGAATCTAACCCTGTATTTTTAGCGGGGTTTTTTGAATATATAGTAGCGTCTTTTGTGGGGAATATTTTATATACTGCCATAATTTAGAATGTTATTGCTCTACCTTTTATGTCTACATCAGGAAATTTTACTTCAAAGATGCATGGATCCAAAGAAGGGTAAACAGTATTACCTACAGTAGCCCCAGGAATATCATAAGCATATTGAGAATAATTTCCTCCTACTTTATTTGTTATATTAACTTTGTCAACAGTTTGTACTCCTTCTATTTTATCAAGGAGTATATAAATTTCTCTTAATAATATAGGTTGATTAATTTGTTGATTATTTATATTAAAATGGTCTTGTAGTTTCTCTATGCACTTAGCTATTACTAGATTAGTATTGTGGTTAGGTAAAATGATTAAATCAAAATCAACACTTATATTAACTATAAAAGCATCTTTAACCCTTATAGAATCATTTATAGTTCTATATTGGGATAAGTAAGTTGATAAGTTACTTTTTAAAGTATTAGGGGCAGTTATCAATTGTTTTTGATTATTATATCCTAGGACATATAAATCTAAAATTTTAGAAACCCCACTAGTACTTAAAACCGATCTAGAAGCCCGTTCGGGTTCAATATAGGCTTTAGCTAAAGCACCATACTCTGAGGGAAGACTTAAAGCTCGAGTTAAGTAATCTTGTTGCGTAACTGTCCTTAATTGAGCCCCAAAATTTCCTAGAGAATTATCTCTTATTTCTTCTATAGAATCTCCATCTTGCCCCCCTGAGGCTGCTTTAGGGTTATTTACTAATAAAGAATCAAATATGTCTTGTGCTGTTGAAGAGTCTAAATCATCTTGTTGGAATTTAATAATCCCATCAATAGTGTTTAGTAGATTAGCCTCAATATTTGCATTAACTCCACCTCCTACTAAGTATCTTATAGTTAAAGTAGTATTACTAGGAGCAATTCCATAAGTATGAGTAAATAAAAAGTTTTGAGGATCAAAAGCAGTTTTTATTTTATTTTGCGTATAAGTTAAACCTATACCTACATTTGTAGGATTTGGAGTAATATCTTCATCAACATTTGAAGGGTTAGTACCCGCCCCAAATTGGATATCTATTAAATTAGATGATTTTATCCTTGTAGTAAATCTTCTAGGTACTTTTTTTAATTGTAATATGTATGGAACTTCTCCTATATCATCTATACCACTTATATTTTCCCCATAAGGATTTTTATTTTTTATTGTTTTAAATATTGTTTCCTGAGCTAAGTAGGGGACTTCAGCATAAATGTTACCATCGCTATCTGTAATATCTAGTATTCCTATAAAATTTGAATCATTTATAGTTACTGTGGGGTAACGTTCAACCTCTGTAAAGGTTTGGGTAGTAGTTTTTATAGTAGCAGATATTGCTTTTCTTTTCTTTTTAAGTAAGAATCTACTAGCATTGCCCGCACTAGTGCTATATACTGTAATTTCTGTAGGATCTAAAGACGAAGAAACTGTAAAATCTACTGAGTCTTGGGTTATGAATGTAACAGAAGATCCTAAAGTAGAAGACAGTTGGGAGTTTTCAGTTATATATAAAGCATAATTGTAATCAGGAACATGCTGCCCATCTACCTCTTTTGAAGGTACTTGTTGGTAAATTTCTACTTCTGTAAGGGCAGCAGCAGTAACTTTTGGGGTGTAACCCATCATATATGCCAGTTCATATAAACTAGAATTTTGTTTAGCATATTGCAAGAAAGTTTCTTGTACTTGATTATCAAGATAAAAGGATAATACATCCCCTACATAAGAAGCCATTTCTATAAACATAGCCCCAGGAGAACTAGGGCTATAATCATTATAAGTTGTAGGGAAGTAAGTCTTAGCATATTCTAATAATCCATTTCTTAAATTATCAAAATCCCTGTTTATATATTTTATGTCTGTATTAGTATTGGCCATTATCTACTAAAATTTATCTCTAAAGTATCTTCTTCGTTATTAAACACTGTATAACTTAAAGATATTATTAATTCATTATTGTCTTCGTTCTCTAGTATTTCTAATTTTTTCAAGTCTACTTGGGGAAAATTAAAAGACATAGCATCTCTAATAGTTTTTTCTACTATTTCTAAAGTATCATTAGATAGTTGTTCGAATATTAAATATTTTAATCCTCCCCCATAATTAGGATTTAAGGGGCGTTCGCCAACATTAGTAGTAAAATATACTATGAGATTAGATTTAATTTGATCTCTAGTAGTATAATTAGATGTAAAAGGAACAGATCCACTAACACCAAATCCCGAAAAAGGATAAGCTACACCCACAGCATTGCGTGGTTGTAAATCTATGGGAAATATGTTAGTTTTTCTTATTGCCATTATTTTTTATTCATTAAACCCATTATTTGATTCATATCAACCTCACCTGATGGGAGATCGCCACCAGGCATAGCCCCTTGGGGATTAAAAGGTTTAGATACATTTTGAGATGTAAATTGAGATTGCATATCTCCTAATATATTTTGATAAGCTGCTCTTTTTTCATTAGAACTCATAGAAGGGCCCTCAACTACTTTTTGAGAAGGAGGTTGAATGTGTTCAACAACCGTTTGCTTTGGACTCTTTACAGCTTCAAGAAGTATATCTTTTAATTCTTCTTGAATTGCTTCACGAACTGCTTGTTTAATTAATGATTTTAATGCGTTTTGTTTCATTTCTTATAAATATTTAATTAATCTGCCCTTAAATTATCTTGATTTATTACCAATTTTAATTCTTCTATTAACACCGAAGGATCTAGTGTAAAAGAAAGTTCGGTTTGAAGTAATACTACTCCATCGCTATTTAGGGCATTTGCTCTTTTTCTGTTTACTGTTGGAGAAAAAGGCACTTCCTCTATTTCAAAAATAAACCCTTTGTAAGTAGTATTGCCTACACTTTCTTGTTCTTCTCTATCAATTTGTTCTAGATACTCAATTAAAGAAGGGGATATAGGAACTAAAACCCTACTGATTTCACTATCGGGGATAAGGGGGTTATCTTTTATTTCTTTTAATTCAGGGGTGCATTCTACTAAATTAATATCTAAAGCTTCTATTTTACATATTAAAGCTTTTAATACACTAGTAAAAACTTGGATAGACACGTTAGCTGATGTTAGCCCATTCATAGTTGTTACTATTTTTTGGGAACCATCATTTTTAAATTTAAGACCTTCAATTGTTTTCAACCCAGCATCTACTCCAGAGCTAACAGCGGGAGGAATTGCGGGGAAGGGAATTACTATAGTACTTGAAATAATGCCTGATGCTATGCCGGCTGCTACTTTGATGGCTATTAAAACAGCAGTAAGTCCCCCTGATATTCCTGCTAAAGTTCCGGTATATCTTTCTACAAAGGAAAGCAAATCATTTAAAGAACTTACTATATTATTCCTAGTATTAATAAATTTTTGTGTTTCTTCCTTTGAAGGGCACTCAGGTGATTCTAAAAAGGGTTTAAGCAATCCATCAATCTTAGTTAAATATAAGTTTTTTATTTGATTTGCCTTTTTAGCAATCAAAGCTGCTAACTTATCTAAAGAAGGTAGTGGAGGGAGAGAATTTAAAATCTGCTCGGTTTCCGTTGAAGGGGAAGTATTACAAAAATTGCTTGCCATCACGTTGTAAAATTATTACCCGACTTAGCTCCCCCTACCCCAGACCTACTTAAAGTAGCCTTAACATTATTTAAAGTAGGGATTATACTAGCACTAGCTAAAGGAGTAGATCCTACTTTTAAATTAGGGGGCTCACTTCCATAAATTGTAAAAAATTGTACCAATGTATCAATTAATATATTTAACTGTGTTATAGTAATATTTCCTTTTAATAGGGGTTCTGTAGCTTGCTTATCCCCTAAGTATATTTTATTAGTAGATACTATAAAATTTTTAGTATCAATATTAATTGAAGTAGGGGAATTTAGATTTATTGAAGTTTTAGCAGATAAAAGTATTTCATCATTCTTGGAATTAAACAATAACCTCCCCGAGTTAAGGACAATTTGATTTTTAACATACTCAGATGGAGATGTTGGGGTTGAGGTGTAGCTGGAGTAATTATTACTTGATACTTCTATAGGTAATTTTTGATTACTAGTTAAATATATAGAAGATGGATCACTGTTAACATCTTCAGATATAGGTACCCAACTATCTTTATTAATATTATTTCCCTGCCCATTTCTTATTATAGTAAGGGGATCACCATTCTCTCCATTGCTAGACCAATTATTTAGATCATTTTTAATCGTACTACCTAATCTAATTGAATTTCCCCACCTTCCTTCTAAGATATGATCTCCTATAAAAGATAATAAGGGGTGAGTATTAATTTTTTCATTAAAATCTTCCCCTAAATCTATTTCAGTACTATTATCTCCTACTCTCCTTACATCTTGATTTGTTCAACTATCTGCGTTTTCATAATCTTGTGATGAATTAGGATTAGGTTCTTGGGTAGAATCTGGGAGAGCGTTATGGTGTTGACTATTCCATATGTTAGTAGGAGGTAAGTAATATGCTGAAGTTACATTAGTATTAGTTTGAGTATCTGTACTAGTAAGAAATAATATAGATACTACTTCATTTATTAATGGAAAAAACTTTTGATTGGAAAATAAAGGTGTAGCTATATTTGCTGTGTTAGTTGCAAATGGGAAATCAACAGCATCATAAAATATGGTTCCTACACCATTCCATTCCCCATATTCTTTAAATTTAGGATGGGAATTGTCTAAAATAATATCCTTAACTCTTACAGGAACAATATTAGCACCTCCTGAAGATTTTTTTTGAGGGGAAAATTCTACTCCTCTAGTTAAAGCTGATATGCCATAGAATTGTTTAGGCATTATTTTTTATCTTTACCAAACTTTTTTATTTCACCTAATAACTGTTCTTTTTCGGCATCTGTCATACCAAAATTGTCTTCATCTGATTCGTTTTGAACTGCTTTTTGTACAATATTAGCCATTTTAATAAGCTGCTCATCATTCTTAACAGATATCTCAAGATACTCTTTAAGTAAAGGAACCACTAAAGTAGCATCCCCAATATCCTGGATAAGGGGCTTTAACTCAGAAATAAGGGTAGAAATCTGTTCCTCTTTTTTCTTTTGGTTGTTGTAAATTTCTTCGAGAAGATCAGAAAACTTTTTATTACCAAATACGTTTTTATCTAATTGTCCCATGACAATAAATATAAATATTATCTAAAGTCTACATACCCATTTTCTTTATAAAAAATATAATTATCCTTAAAAATATCAGATAATTGGTCTGCAACTCGAGTTATGTGGGGAGTTTTTACATCTACTATTTCTCTGATGTAAAGATAAATTGCTTTTTTATTAAAAACTTCTAACCCTTCTCTTTTTCTAAAAATTTCTAATATGGCATCTGCTACTTTAGCATCTCTTTCTTTAGGAAATAAGGTATAAATATTGTGGGTGCAATATTCTAAATACTCATCTAAAAAATCTGACAGATCATCTTTTTCGTATGGGTTGTAATCCATATCATAAGAGTGTTTTAGATCATGATGGATTTCTTCTACATCTGCTTTATCTACCCTTTTTTTATAGTTTTTAGTATTTT
>JAAHTG010000155.1_pt2 | contig 16807 bp, 45 predicted proteins | sample 6116081 | NCBI WGS metagenome assembly JAAHTG01 (sample SAMN13939989, study PRJNA603662) | sponge metagenome | isolation source: marine sponge | host: Mycale hentscheli | place: New Zealand | collected 2005 | reverse complement strand
CCTGCCCCCCTTTCCCCCCCCCCCCCCATCCTCCCCCCCCCCGTCTTTTTTTTTGCCCCTCCCCCTGTCAATATCATACAATAGAGGTTTGGATTTAGCACCCACAAGATTCTCAACCGTTTTCTTACCAACGCTGATGATACTGTGGGACTTGCATAGCAGGGCTGAAAGACTGTGCGGGGAAGGAACAGTACCAACCCCCTTCGTTTCACCGAGACAGTTAGCAACCTCTTCTTTTGTCATAGCACCATGCTCCCAAAGTAAGTCAAGAATAGCCCTACGGACTCGGCGGTTTGTTGCGCTCATGTATTATGGTAGTCCACAACCGTTATTAAACACGGCGATTCCTCAATCCAAGTCCGACCACATGATACCGTTCCAAAATGAATTATCAACAGTCGGTACTGATTCTGTTCTGATTGTGCTCGATTGACGCGTAATCATATCGTGTGGGGTATTCGATTGTTCTTCATAATTATCAACATATTCTTGACCGATTACTCTATACATCTCGGTACGTGTTTTGTAGTATTCGATGTTCTCTAAATGAGAGGTCATAGCACCAAAGAACCACACTACGACACCACACAGTAGACAACAAAAAAACTCTAAAGCCATCGAACCTTATCCTCCTTCTCTTTACGTTTTTTCATGTTGGAGGGTATCTGTTCGGGAGTATCTTCTCGTATCTGATTACGCACGTTCTTACTCGTTTCGATTATCTGCTCCCAGTACATATCACTCTCTCGGAACTGTTCGGGTCGTTCGGGTGGAGTTGCCTTGCGCTTAGGCCACACTACTTGAGAGCGAGAAGGTTTGATACCGTAAACCAAAATAGCACGTAGGTACTTATCGGGGAGTTTGTATTTCACTTCTGCAATTCTACGATACAATTCGGTGTCATCGCGATTCACCTTGAGAAAAGAAAGAGCGAGGGGAAGGGGAAGGTTCTCGACCATCTTCATGACTCGACCTCTACCATCCCATCTGAAAAGGGCATCAATCTCACGTTTGTAAGATTGACTTGCGCCTTTGAATCCATCAATGATTATCTCATCTTTGAACGCCTTAGTGAGTTTAGGTAATTTAGGGAGTACGAAAACCATACGATAAGAAATGAGAGGAAGCCACCTCTTCAATTCCTTTTCAGTCGTTTTCTTGACGTGGCAAATGTATGTGATGTCTCGACCAGTAGGTTGAGATATGACACCCTTACCTTCAACGTAGTCTCCTACTCGATACTTACTTTCGTCATCAGTCAGAACCATTATCCCCATCAGTCCACCTCACAAACGGGTCGTTCTCGTAAATGTATTGTCGAATCCTATCGTACTGCGCCACACTCAAATTCCAAACCTCTCTAATTGATATGGTCTTTACTTCGTACTCCGCAACATACCACTTGATTCCCGAACCAGTTATCGACGCATGAATTCCATCGTTAATCATAGCCTTGATTAGTTTGGGTATCTCGTGAGCGTGTATAGTACGTGCAGAAAGGGTGTTTTTAGACCCGCTACGCCATTGTTTCAATCAATCACCTCCCAATCAGTATCTATGGTGTGAGAAGGTGGTTTAAGAGCCGCTACACGCAATTCTATGGCATCGAGAATATGAGGTTGGTCAGCAAGTGTATTGACCAAGATTCCCATGATACCTTCGACTTGATTCTGTGCGAGTAGAAGTTGGCTATCTACACCAATCTCCCGCTTCAATTGACCTACGAGTTTCAAGGATGTGTTTGCTTGACCTACGAGTTTAGCCGCATCTGCAACCCACTCACTCGTGATACCGCCACCACTATCCTTCTGTGCCTCAAGTTCATCAAGCCAGTTCAAAAGTCGGCTAACGATGTCCTGTGCCATGTCAAGTGTGCTCACACTCTCTGCTCGCATCTTTTCCATGTGAGTCGCTTCGGCAGGGTCAAATGTAACGTGTGAATCCATGTGGGTCATGACAGTACCAGTAGGCCACGAATACTTTTCTTCAAGATATGATGGTGTGATGTCTCCTTTGTGGACACCAACCTCAATCTCACGTCTGTTTCCCATACCACAAATTGCACATTCGGGAGTTTCAAGAACCCACACCAATGCCTCAATCTCAAATAGGTTAGCGGAAGCCGCCATTCTCTCTCTTATTTCCTGTTCAGTTTTCATTTTCATCACTCCATCTTGTTGCGAGAGCCAAAGCCAAAGTCAAGTAATTCACAACGTCTCCGCTATCGTTTGACTTGATGGCGGCGAGAGCATGGTTAATGTAATATAGAATCTTTGGATTAGGACTCATTAGTAGCACCCCACTTTTGTTTTACTTGGTCGGGGTCGGTGAGCGTTCCGATTCGACAGACCACACCCCTTCTACCACGACCCTTCGACGAAGGTGTGTATTCATTGTACCATATCTGATTGACGAGGTTATCGTCAATCCATCTCTTAGCGGCTGTGTAATCTCCCTTTGTAATGATGCGAGATACCTCTTTGAGAAGCGTAGACTTGGTGATGTCTTGCATCCAGTATGAGTCTTTAATCAGACGAACATCTGCACCCATGACCGAACGACGCATCATAAGACTTGACTCAAGGAGAGACAGTAGGTACTCATCCATCTTGACGTGTAGCGGTTGTCCTCCAACCCACTTATCCATGAGCATTGTGTAGCCGATAGCAAGACGGCGGAACAGGTCAGCCTCAAAGGAACGTACTTCGGGTCGGTTAATCCAATCAGCGATTGTGTCGTCAAAGTATATTCCAGTAGGGGGATTCATGATTGCCTCATACATTCTTGTCGAGAACCACTCACGGATGTAATACGAATCGTTAGCAAGGGCAACCCGTTGCTCTCTTGTCATATTGACCTGCTTCTGTTGAGCCTTCTTGTATTCGGCCTCCTTTTCCGCCGACATCTCAATGTCGATGATAAACAAACGTCGGTCAAGCCCCGATTCCATTTCAAGTCGAGCAGGTTGCGTACCGCCCCACAACGTATAGCGAGTGTTGTACTGAACCCAACCGCTACGCATAGCCTTCTGAACACGGCCATTATCGAGCGATGTAAGTAATTGATTTGTCATATCTGTACTGTGGTCTTTTTTGTTTGCATCGGTGAGGGATGACGATTCTTCAAAGCCCAAAAAACCACCGCACATATCGCGAGCAAGAGGGCGACCTGTTATGTTCCCATCTTCATCAACGGAACCAAACATACCCGCTTCTGTGATTGAGTTAGCACCCATCATTGTCCTAAAACCCAACCCACTATCAAACGCTTCTTTGGAGTACAGTAGACCAGTACCCTCTGATAAGAACATATTGATGAGCATGGATTTACCCGAACCTTTCTCACCACGCATCAAGATGTGAATACGTGTATCTGCCAGTTGGGACATAGGAGTGTAGATTGGTGGGTTGTCATGACGAAGTGGACAGTTAGGAATAGAGAAGTCGGGATTGGTTGGCATGAAATCACAACGGCTACATTTGTTGATAGCGTTGAAGATATGCGCTCCTATCGAGGATGCGAAGATGGGAACCTTATCTGCAACATCTACATAATGGTTGGAGTCAGTAAACTCAATCAATCTTTTTACGATGTCATTCATACCCATTCACCTTCCTCGTCATCTCCCCCGAAGGAAAACCCTCTTTCATACATTTCCATTTGGTCTTGCACCTTACGAACAGTTTCTTCGGCCATATCAGAGAACTCTACTTGGTAATCTACACCGAGAGCAGTAACGTAAAGACGCATCAATTCCAATGAGTCTTTGTCGATGAACTGTCCTTCGTCTTGAGTTGCCGCAGTTATAACCGCACGACCACCCATCTTGTTCCAAAGGTACGGTAAAGACCATGCGGGTAGATTCAAGAACATGGTTGTGTCGGCGGGAGTGGTCATCTTCGTTGTCAAATCGTGAACGAATAATTTAGGTTCTTCTGTCGCCTCATTGATGTTGTTCATTGTGATAAAGTTCATAGAAGCGAATCCTCTCGATAGCAACCACCTACAAACAGATTTGAACATCGGATAACTCTTGTACCATACTTCGGGATTGGAGTCGGGAGACATAACCATAGGGAATAGAGAAGTGATAACCATTACGGCATTCTTGTTGTCTATTTGGGTGATGTGCCACGTTGGGGGAACTGGGTCGGGCATCTTATTGAATACATCTACGCTCATGTGTTTCGATAATATCTCACAGTTGTTTTTGTTTTTACCTGCCATACCTGCCGCAAGAATAAATGGAATGAAACCAACTTCCCCCTGCACGATAACATACAGATTCTTTGCTGTGAGATGACTTCGTGGTTGATTCCACACAATGTCTATCTCTTCGTAAGATTCAAACGTGCTCATTGCGAAGCCTCCTTCTTTTCCTGTACTCTTTGTCTGATGAACTTAGGCATATTCTTGAGAGACTTTATTGTGGACTTGCCTTCAACGTATGGCTTGATAATTTCTGCCAATGATTTAGGTTTCCATACTGCAACGAGAGTGGAAGTAGATATTCCTAACATTGTGTATAGGTCGCTCGCTGTCATATTTGACGCATCGGGGATTCTCTTTCCTTTACTCTCCCAACCCACACGACGGAACATACCCGAACGTAGTAGCACTTGAGCCATTGTTCTTTGGTCGCAGGTTCTACTGTAATACTTCAAGTAGTGAGAAAATAAATCCTGTGTGTTTGCTTCCATGTCATCTTCAATCATATACAACCATACTCTCTCAAGCATTCGTTGATGTGCAATTCTTTTTCCCATATCTTTAACATAGCAGGGGGGGTATATGAACTCTTTATTCTTTCAGTAATTTCAGTAGGCAACAAAAAGAAATAAACGATGTACTGCGTTACCGAACTTGTTATTCTTTTATTTCTTCATAGGGATGTAAGAATAATAATAGTATAGTAAGTAATAGTAAGTAATAGTGTCTCTCTCTTAAACCTCTATGAAACAATAAAAGAATTAACGGGATAGCCTCTCAGTCAAGCGTTTATTTCTTTCAGTAGCGTACTTAATTTACTGAAAGAAAAGAAACATAATTGGGAAATTGTGGCAAACTTAGAAAGCGACGATACTCTAATTCATCTCTTTCGTAGTGTCTCATGCCTGCATTTAGAGGCTTTAGTTTAGGAAAATCGAATCGGTTAAACTGTTGTATATTAAGTAATTCTTCAAGGCGACTACTAATATCTTTCATAATGACTACTATATCTTCGGATTTATGTTTGGATTGTCTGCAAGGTCTAAAGCAAGAACCATGCTCAGTTTCGACTACTGAAAACACACGATATATCCCATCACCATCACAATCGACTACTACAACCTTGTGCCTCCGATTCGATTCCAACGGGATAAACAACGTAGGAACCGTTCGCAATGTAGTCTTTGTGTTGAAAGTGTGAGGGCTGATGTAAGATAGTGGATAGTCGTTTTCAATCTGCGATAGGATTGTGCATACATCTGAATCCGATGCGTTTGCAGATGCGGAAAGAACAAATGTTCCCTCGATGAGTGTTGCTCGTTGGTCATAGTAACCGTTGTCCGTTACGTGTAGTCGAAGATACGGCCAAGCATCGGGGTCTGATAGTAGTCCATTTACTACATCAGTAGGAGTATGTTTTTTTAAATCGTCATTGACACCAGTTCTCGGTAACGGGTCATCGGGGAACATCGAATCCAGTAATGACCACAACGCTCTCTTGCCACGTAGATGTAGATACACCCCGTCTTGGGTCTGTAAGACCACGTAGGGGTCGTATGTGATGTTCTTAGGTCGTTTGATGTTGCGGGTGTAAGCAAAGGCTACAACGCAACGTAATTGATTGGTGTTTATGAAGAACCAATCACCGAGTCGCAATAGAATCCCGCCATGCTTGGTAGTCCTCTTCCGAGTCCAACCTATATACAAGCACATTCTCGACGACATCTAAATGTTTGTCATTAACTCTATTTACTCTTGAAGCGATACCTGCGAGGTTTCGACAGATTTGAGCGACTCGTTGTGTACCCAAACCTTGTAGTCTAAAACCCGAATCGAGAATCTCATCTACGATTGAAGCCGCAGATAATTCATCACACGTTCCTTCTTCTCTCGCCTTCTTGAGAACTTCAAATATCTTTTGCTTGAGCCGCTTATGCCTTGTCGTCGATGTCATCTTGGTTCACCCCCAAATGTCGCAACGCTAAACGCAGATAAAACTCAACATTATCAACAGTAGTTCCATCTTCTTGTCTAAATTGCAGTAGCGCAAGAGCCTTGAAGATGTAATTTTTTGCATCAGTTTCCGACATCTATTCACCACCCTTGAGAGTATTTAAATGCCACCACGTCGGCGGGTTTCTGAACTTGTTCCAACGTGCGAAGGAAGCCTTATCTCGTCGGTAAAACTCACGGTATGCTTCGTGTGTGCAAGGCCACTTCTCGGTGTCAAGAAGGTCTGTGTTCTCACCCTTGCTTTGATTGAAGGCACGAACGAACGGTGTCATCTCGCCTTCGGGAATGTAATGTGCAAGTTCAAAGCATTGCTCTATACCGAGTGCGCTGAAATGCGTTTTGTCATATCGACGTTCGTACTCTTCACCTAAAGCCGCACCATGATAGCAAGCCCATAGGAAGTTAGCGCGTGAAGCACCAACCCACTTTGATACGGGGTGATTGGGATAGCCGCCTTTGTGGTGAGTACCTTTCTTGGTGAGAGGCATCAACTCAAGTGGTGCGCCGTTAGTTAGTAGTGCGGCGACGATACATTGTCGTGTCTCTTCGGTCATCTTGATAACGTGTTGGTCGCACAAATCACGAGCCGATTGTGTTGGGTCGATGGAGGTTGCAAACATATTCATTCTTCCACCTCGACTGGTTCACTACAATTCAAACACCAATGGTTTGAACCATCAATGTCGGAACAGATGTACGAGTTACAGCATGGTGAGGATTTCATTCTGACCCCTCCCCGCAAGTGTCGCATCGGTTGATGGCTTTCTGATTAGAGCATTCGGTACATAGCCTGCAATCTTCGCATGGGTCTTTCATCTCTCCGCATTGGTCGCAGAACTCATCTTCATCTACGAGTTCGATGTCGGTGTAGTCATACTGGATAGTGTGAGTTACGATTCTAAGGTCAAGAGTAACTCCGCAATCGGGACAAGTGCCTTGCCCCTCTCCATCGACGAGGTTGCCCCACCAATTAAAGTCTGCGCTCATGTGGTCGCACTCCTTGATTTCACGGAACTTGTTGATGTCGAGACTCATTGTGCATCACTCCGATAATCGAGAGAGTATTTGATGATGTCCTTCCAACAATCGAGGAAATACTCGATGTCTCCCTTTACGTTGTATTCGGTAATGTCGTTGAGAATATCCTCAAGGCATCCACGTAATTGTTCTTCTTCTGTTTTTTTTATTCTTTTCATGTTCTGTTCCTCCTATAATTTAACCTATACTTAGTAGTATATAAGTGTTTCGATTCGGTAGTCATCGCCATCCTTTGTTACTTTGACGCTTCTTTCGACGTACTGTGAGACATCGCTCGCACGTCTTTTTCTTGCTATACATCCAACCGTTACAGTCTTTACAACGAACGATTCCATTGATTGTTTTGATAAGTTTCGGTCTACGAGATTCAGAGAACCATGCCGATGTGATTGGAATTTGTTCTTCGATGAGTGGGTGGTAATCGGATTGAATGAACTCTCTCTCGATTGGCAACCACGCATCAACGCCACTATTGTTGATACAATGCTCGTGCTTACGTTGTGTCCCTATCTCTCGTTGTGTTGCTATCTCCCACTTGTAATCGGTTTTCTGATGTAGGTACTTGAGTACGGGTTCTGTATGGGTCATGTAAGGGAATGCCTCTGCACCAGTTACATCGTCTACAATTTTGAAACCTAAAGGATTGATGTTCTTCTTAGCACCGTATTGATTGAAATTCCTACTGGTCAGTCCACCATACCACTTGACGAAGTTACCTTCGACCTTTGTGTATAGGAAGAACTTGTCTCGGTCATCACGACGTAGACGCAAGGTTCCACACTCCATGTAGTCGTTCTGCTAATGTATTGCCTGCTTTTGCTATCTCAATACTTTCTTGCGTGTTCGCGATATGATTGATGACGTGAATCGCGTCTAAGCAAATCTGTGCCAAGATGAGTTCTGTTTCACTCATCGGCATCTTTCATCTCTCCTAATACTGTGTTACAGATGAAGCACGATACCAAAGGAAAACGTGGTTCACCAGCGAAGCGTGTTTCAAATTTAGAAGCCTGTATAGCCCATCGTAGGGACAGACTTGATTCACCGCAATTCTTTCGGTTAGGGCAACCTACGGCGTTTATTCCTTCGGTGTATGTTGCGCCTTTGGCGGGTACGAATACCATAGCACGTTCTTCGGTCATTCAATCGCCTCCATAGTTTTTTTGTAATAGATTGTTAGATTGATAGCCTCTAAGATAGCGTTTCCTCTCTCGACAGTATCAACAACTTCTGCTGATAATTCGTGGATATGGCTTAACAGATGTTTCAATAAAAACACTTCTGCTTCTAAACTCATTCTTGTTCACCAACCTTAGTGAATGTGAGACGGTATTTGCCAGTATCTTCTTCAATGCTCCAATCGAATTTGTATTCACCTGCTACGATGGCAAGTAACTGTGTCCCTGTTAGATGTGGACAGGTCGTCGCCAACATCTTGAGTTGCATAGCCTCATCCTGTGCGTCTTTGGTGAAGTCGCTTGCTCGGAAGCGTAGACAATTGTTCACCATGTTAGGGTGAACCATGAAGTCCTTCGGCCATGTCCATGTTAGACGGTCTGCGAAAACATACTTTTCTTCGCTCATTCTTCCTCACTCCATGTACCAGTAGTCGGTTCATAAGCCTCATCGTATTTCATGATTAGACCTGTGTTCCAATCCGACCATGTATCTTGATGGTTTTCAAGAAGCCAAGTTTTTACAGGATAGTTCCAATCGTCGAGGAACCATGTGAATTCTACATCTATATCGTCTATCACGATATTGAGTTGATACCAAAGTGTGTGAAGAGTGCCGTTATACTCACCCTTAGGGTACTTTTGGCATAACTCCATAAACTCTTCGCCGTGAACCCTGTGTTCTGTGATTGATATGTTGCCCATCAAGCCTCATCTCCTTGTGGTGTATCATTGGTTAAGGAGTGTAGTCTCACATACATCGACTGATGGTGGTGTAGCAAGATGTTCTGCAACACATTGAGTTTCATGATTAGACCGCCTTGATTCTGCTCCAACACCTTGATTCTCTCGTCTTGATGTTGTTGGTCATGGTCTTCTTTGTCAGCCCACCAATTGTCTGCCAACTCATCGAAACTGTCGCTCATCGCGTCAATCACCATATCGTTAATGCCTGCATTGTCTAAGATGCCATGCCAATCTGCGTTATAATTCGCCCAATCGTCAATCTTATCACCTACGTCGAGGTTGTAATCTATCCACGATTCAACGATTCGTTCTACCGAATCTTCGTTGTAATTAATCGCGTCGCCAAACCCATCTCTGATATGCTCGGATAGGTCGATGGATTCGATGGCAGATTCTATCTTGCCGTCTATCAATTCATCCATATTGTCGGTTGCTATCATGGTCGCCTCGTGGATAATGTCGTCTTTCCATTCGTTCGTTAAGACCGATACCTTTTCTGCAAAGGTCGGCTCTCTCTTCTCTTCTGTTACTGTTGTTTCTTCTGTGGTCATGTTCATGTCCTCCTGTTGTATTTTACCGTATATTTACACCTATATAAGCGTTGCGTTTCGGTAGTCACGCCTCCATCCCTTCTGTATCTGTGCTGTCCAAAGCATGACCGAATTTGTGCGCTCCTAAGATACGCCATACTTCGTAGTCTATGCCTGTGAGTTCAACACCACATACATCGCAAGTCCGTGTGATAATTGATGCTTCGCTCATCCACACGTTTGAATTTTCTAATGCTACTCCATCCATGAAGTATTCTATACCAATCTTTTCTACGATTAAGTGCATAACTTCGTCATTCATTCTTCTTCACTCCTGTAAATATCATCGCCTTCCATGACACACACCATGTCGGTGAATCCCATATCGTAATAATTGCAAACCACATCGTCGATAACCGTGTCTATGTAATGTTTCTCGTTATCATGGCATAGAGATTTATCATTCGCAAGACCTACGGAGTAGTCTGCTATCAACTCTCCGAAGTCGTTGCCGAACACAAATCTAATCCATCGCGTTTGACCGCTATGTTTAACGATTAGAACCGAATCTTCGATGTTCCAAAGGTGATGTGCTATACTGTCGTAGGATAACCCTTCGCATTTGTGATTGTATTCGTTGAAATCATAAGCGTAGTGAGTCTCAACGAGTTGCAGTTCTGCACCGAGTAGCCTAACGATTAACTCAGCCTCTTCAAGATATGTCATGAATTTTTTTGTTCTCATTCTTCGGCCTCCTGTGATTTTGTGAAGCAGTAACCGCATTGGTCATCTGTTCCGTAGAATACGAATTGTGCATCGTCGCAGTAGCACTTCTGCAAGAATCCGTGATACTTGATAGTCCGTTCGTCGTTGTGGTCATAGTATTCCCAATAACCACCTGTCTCGATTGTGTCCATCCACTTCCAAACGCCCGACACCTTCTTTTGTAGGATTGCCTTCCATGAGCGTGTTACTGGGTCGTAGCCCTCCCGTTCTGTATTTTCTACGAGGATAGTAGTCTCACCTTCAATCCATCTAATGCGAATTGCTTCGTAAGCCCAGTCTGAATAACTGTACTCTGCATCAACATCTTCTCTTCCGATGTCAATGAGGTACTCTCGGTAGTCGTCAAGTGTCTTGATATTTACCATTTGAATCACCACTCACCTGCGATAAATCTGTCGCCGTCAATGTCTATGAAAGTGCAATTTTCAGATATTTCCCAAGACTCGTCGTAGTCCGTACCGCATGATTCGTTGTATTCTTTTATGCTTTTCCATTCTGTGAATTCACAATCGAAAGCGATGACATCGAGTTCTATCTCTTCGCCTAAGTCTGACTCTACCTCTTGGATGTATTCAAACAGAGCAAAAAGTCCGTCTTGTGTCCAACCTTGTAGTCTATTCATCTTAGCAAACGCTTGATAGAAACTGTTGAAATTTACCGTCTCCTTCATTCTTCCTCACTCCCGAATGCTGAATCCATGTAAACTTGAAGGTCATCTGCCGTCAAGGTCTTGGACAGGCTGAAATGAACGAGAATCATGTTTACTAACGTCTTGTCTTTGTTCACCATCATTCTTCTTCACCCCAATTATTTTCTTTGGTCTTGTTGTAATCGGTCTTGACCGTAGGCCATAGCGAGATAGATGATATATGGTTCTCATTTCCGTACCTATGTACGTTCATGTGCCACACTTGAGTTTTATCGCAATTTCTGAATCGCGATGTCGCTTCTTTGTTGATTATCTCAACGCATTTGTTGTATGGGAGAGTTACCCACGCAGACATTCCCATTTCACCTAAGCCAATGAGCATTGACATTCTAACGCCTTTGTTCTTTCTGCGGAGATGGTTCATGCGAGCGATGAGTGCATCCTTTCTCATGAACAATTTCCAGTCGTCGTTATCTGAATGGTCGGGGCTGATGTCTATTCCTTTCATTGTTTCACCTCACGCCATAGTGCAACGCCGTCTTTCATTCCGACGAATTGCCATTTGTTCGACGACGGGAACCCCCAGTCGTTTAGGTCTTTCTTTGGTATCTGTTCTTGTGTCTTTGTTTTCATGTTGTGTTCCTCCTATATTTTACTGTATGTTTACTGCTATATAAAGATGCCGATTCGGTAGTCAGCATAGGTTTAGTTTTCTCCCCATTTTATATTGCTTCATTGTGAGATAGCCGACGACGTAACCGTTTACGATTCTCTCGCCTTCCCATTCGTCTGTGGGCAGGTCATCGTCTGTAACGATGTCTGCAAGGACAACCTGTTCTTCGTATTCTCTCATACCGTCTCGATAATGATATTTTACAATTGTGAATTCTTTTTTACCCATAATTACCACTCCCTCTCTTCATGTTCAAGTTGAGCAACGACTTGATATGTGCCGTCGTGAACCTTAGCGCGAATGTCTTTGATGCTCGCATGGTTTAGAAATTTCAACAGATATTTGTTAGTAGTCTGTGAGTACATATTCCAATACATTTTATTGAGAACAACCGTTTTCTCATCGAAAGAACGGTACGCTACAATCGCGCTGTACGATTGAAAGAATGTGCCGTAGTCTGCGTAGATAATCGTTTGATTCTTCGCTAACTGGTGAACAGTCGGTATTCTCGTACTCATTGTGAATCATCTCCGTGAATGTCAAACTCGACTTCATCAGCGAAATCCTCGATGTCTTGCAGGGAAACGTAGTCCTCTCTTCGCAATCTTAGTTTGAAGTACCTCGCTTGATTCTCAAGGTCGCGTAGGCTTCTACCTACAAGCGGTATGATTCGCTGTTCGTCTGTTCCTTCATTCTCTATGCCGTAGCCAAAGTGTATCTTATATTCGTATTTATCCATGTTCTTATTCCTCCATATTGTTTGTTGCGTTTGTGGCCGCCGCCCTATATTCTCCTATGTTTAGGGGGTTATAAAGGTTTCTATTCGGTAGTCTTTCCGTTACTCCCCAATCAATAACCGCATTGAATTGTTCTCTTGCCATTGGTGGTAAGTGCGAGTTTACGAGGTCTTGTAGTCTCTGCAACTGATACCAACGATTATTCTTCACTCCTGCTTTTGAAATAACCCTTGCGTGGTCGTGCAAAAAGGAAGTTACAATTCTTCCGCGATATTTTATAATCGTTAATGTAGTAGTCATTGTGATTCCTCCTGTGTCCACATTTCATCATCGACCATGCGGTTGAGTTTTGTCAAGACCTGTTTCATGATAAACGAATCTGTCGTATCGGCAGGCATACTCGCCCTAACGATGTGGTCTAATAGTCTAATGATAACTCTTTCGTGAGCATCTCTATGTTCTTCCGTTCTCTCAAGTCTTTGCTGTGTGGCTCGGTGGTTTGCCACTTCGCATCCATACTCATACCAATGACCGTTGGCAAGTCTACGCCAATCGTCAAGAGTAGTCGGTTCCCATTCGTCGCTCATTGATTCCACATCCTTGCTTTTTCTGCTTGCTTCATAACCATGTATGTTTCAGCCCATAGACGTTGCCAATAGCCAGTAGTCCTATGTGGACTGTGAATTAGAATTTTTCTATGTTTGTAACATCCCAAACCAAAGTCCCATGAACTTAAAGCCTCATCTCTTTGGTTGCGTATTTTTGAATCATATCTGATGTCGAGGAATGTTTCACCATCTCTCTCGTAAAAAGCACATATGTATTGCGCCATTCGGTAGTCATGTCCCTCCTCGTATTCTTGTATCGCTCGTATCGCGTACTCGATGTCGTCGTTAAAATGACTCGTCAGAGTTCCAAGTGTAGTCTCTTCTTGTGGGTTAGGTTGCCAACTCATGAGTAGTCCTCCCCTTCGTACCAAGAAATACGCCACGCGTTATGTTCGGGCAATATCGTTACTTGATGTTGGCATGAGTTACATTTTCCTGTCGGCTCATCACCGAAGAATAATAATTCTGCAAAGTGATGCCACGTACTATACGGGACATTCAATGTGCCTTTGCAATTTCGGTGGTAAAATTTTGCAATCTCACCGTTGGGCGCGCCTCTTTGATGTTGTATTTCATATTGTATATGTGCTTTCATGTTCTATTCCTCCTTTTTGCATTCTTCGCATTGACAACCACCCTCGTAGTCCCAAAAAGTGTGGGCTGGTCGTTTGTCCATGCTTCTTACTAAGTCGTTTAAGTGTTGTATTATGTTTTTCATGTTCCATTCCTCCCTATTCCTCTTCATCCTTTGCTGTATTTACAGGTATATAAGTGTTACTATTCGGTAGTCTTTTGAGAGTTTTCTCTCTATCTGATGTAAATGCTCTACCCATATTACCAACTCACATCGAATCGCGCTTTTGCTTCTGCGGCTTGTTTCCATTTGTTAGCAAGTTTTTTTGCCTCTTTGTTATTCTTACAATGCTCGGTATAGGCTACTGGGTCGTTCTCTATCGAGTAGTCCTCAAGTATGGCTGTGCCGTCTCTGTAATGAGCAACAATAATTTTGTAGTTCTTGCAATCGGATGTCCAAACAGAATAATGGTCTGTGCAGGTGTAGTCCCATTTTATTATTTCAATCATTCTTCAAACACTCCATGAAATTTTAAGTAGCAATCTTCACAGACTTCAAGGTGAGTCCCAGTAGTCATCGGCAACGTGCTGTCGCTGTGAATTATGTATCGCGAGCCTGCCAAATGACATTGCTCAGAGTCGCCTAAGTCGCAAGGGTTTTTTGAAAATGAGATGGGTTCGCTATTCTCTCCCATGTCCTCATCGAAGGGAACAGGATTCAACCATTCTACGCAGTAGTCGCAAGAAGTACATCTGCTCACAGTCTCGCCTCCCAGTCGAAGTGTAGTCGCCCCATAGATTTCATCCATAAGTCCTCATCATTTTGTGATGTTACGTCGTATATGGTCGGATGCCAACCGTTAGCCCTCACGACAACATACATCTGTTTCTGTCGTAGTCCTGTCGGATAGGTCTTTGTGTCCCAACGATTTCTGAATGGGTTGGTTCGGCTGTATTGATGCCACCTCTTAGGGGGCGATGTCAAGCCTTCAATCTTTACACCCCTAATGTCGGGATGAGATTTTCGCAATAGTCTTTTTACTTTACTTATCATTTCTTGTCTGTTCATGTTCGGTTCCTCCTACATATATCCATACATATACCCCTATTTAAAGGTTTCTATTCGGTAGTCTCCTGTTTTTTTCGGGATATTCGATGGATTTGAGTGATTCTATGTCGGCGGTTTTTTGTCCAATCATGGATTTGACCTGCTCTCACACATAGAACGTGGCTTGATGTCTCGACGAGGAATATACCTCTCGATGGTATGTAGTCTGCTAATGTCTTTATGGTCTTAGCGTTGAATAATTTCTGCTTTCGCATTTTCTTGACCTTATCATTAGTAGTCATTTTGAAATCCATATTCGACCATCGCTCATGTCGTTCGACCATCGGCCTATCAACGATAGTAGTCGCTGTCCATCCGAGTTCACGCATGGCTGAAAATACATTTGACATGGATGTTGCCTTTCGATAACTCCGACCTCGTAAGGCGAGTAGTCCGTGAGCCTGTTCATATGGTATGCCCGTCGCTATCGCGAGAGCCTTGACCGTACAATCATTCGATTCGCCCCATTTTCTTGAGCGTTTTTTGACCTTCTCAAATAATTTAGTAGTCATTCTATTCCTCCCCCATACATCTTGCACAATGGCATTCAGTTCCGTGATAGTGAGTAGTCTGTTTGTCATGACAAGGGTAACATATCCATGAACCATACACATGATAGTTTTTAGTCATTTTCTTGCCACAATCTCGACAAATAGGCCGCTTCGCCTCTTGTCGTTTCAATACTTCTTGCATGGCTAATTGATAGTCGTTCATTGTGAATCCTCCAACGGTGGTAGTCCGTGAACCTCTCGCCATTTTGGGTCGAGGCGATTTCTCTCATCCAATGTTTTGTGGTAGTCATCTCTCAAGTGCATTTGATGTGTCTGTAATCTTTCGATACAATCTGCCAAAATTATCATAATCTCAGTATTTTCTGCGGAGCAACGCTCTATCTCATCGACCCTCAATTGGTTGGGCTGAGTAGTCCCTCCCGAAATTATCCACGACCATTGATTATCGAAACTCATATCGAGATGCCGAGTGGTGTCATAAGCGTTTCTCAAGTGGCTTAGTAGTCCGCTGAAAGGTGTGGGTACAGTCATTGCGATGCCTCCCACTCTTCCAGTAGTCTATGCTGTTCTTCGGTCAAAATTCCGTAAAGGAATATCAACCTATCACTTTTTTTGGCGGTGGCCTCTCGTAGTCTATTCATTGTTCTTATCATATGTGTTGTCCTCCGTTCTGTATATCCATAATTATACCTATATTTAAAGGTTTCTGTTCGGTAGTCATGGATGGAAAGCAATCGCAACAACCCTTTGGGGAGTAGCATATTCGGCAGTAGTCGGGCATCTAATCCCAACCCCCTGTGAGTTCAATCATGGCTTCGGCGTGTATAAGCCAGTCTCGTAGTCTTTCTCTCTGATAGTAGGTTGGCAATCGGGCAAGTTCCTCATCAACCAACCGTTTGAAGTTTTCGGCAAGATTTCGATGGTAGTCTTTCCATATATCTACACTCGACTCCGCTTGTAGTCTCAATTGTTTTTCATGAAATGCTTGATATCGCGCATCATCGACTTGCCATTTAATTCTCTCTATGTAGTCATAAAGACATTTTGGTTTTGAGCGTAAAATTATCGTACCGAGAGGGGCGATGGGTGGAATGAACTCGTCGTAGTCCACATCGACCTCCATATCATTAGGCCATTTTCCGTCGTTACAGGCGAGGCAACAGTAGTCATCAGGGAGAGAATAGCGAACCGTCATTCTTTGTCCTCCTTCTCGATTAGGTGAGCGTGTCCCGATTGAATCAAGCAGTAGTCGCAAGGGTCATCGCGATGCTCGCAGGTTTTACAGATTCGGTCAATTATCCAAGTCATTGTAGTCTCTCCTTAAGAACGAATCTTATATGTTTCTCTTTGATGTCCCGTAGTCCGATGTGGAATACCTGCATGACCTGTTCAAGTAGCGTAGTCATATCTTCGATTTCCTCATCGACAACATCAGAAGGTGTATCTTGG
>JAAHTG010001359.1_pt1 | contig 16867 bp, 14 predicted proteins | sample 6116081 | NCBI WGS metagenome assembly JAAHTG01 (sample SAMN13939989, study PRJNA603662) | sponge metagenome | isolation source: marine sponge | host: Mycale hentscheli | place: New Zealand | collected 2005 | reverse complement strand
GTGATTCATCCCATGGGCATAGCCGTGGGTCTTCTCAAGGAACACAGATAAAAAAGCTAATAGTTGGAAAGTGTTTTCTCGCAGTTGTTCCATCTGTGCGAACCCAGAAATAGCATGGAGAGAAGCTATCGGACGTACGCCTTGGCTGAAAAGACAAGAATCTTGGCAAGCATTTCACGAACCAGAAAAGTATGCTAAACCATATGGAATTGACTTCATTTGTTGCCCATTTTGTAATAAGCGATTTAGTTTACATGATAAAAATAGATGGGGAGGCAGTCGTCATCTAACATGTGGGCAAAAGATAAATGTTCAAAAATCTATATGAGCAAGGTTAAAATTATTTTGATGAATACCATCGAAGCTAAATTTAATCTTAAATAAATTCTGAAACAAAAGTATTGTCGATCGCTTTGAGTACGTTATTTTCGATAACATTGTTAATAGCAAGATTGATTTTATCAATTATCAATTATCAATTATCAATTATTTAATGAGCAGTATATTAGGTCAACTATTTAGAATATCAACCTTTGGAGAATCTCATGGTGGTGGTGTCGGTGTAATTATCGATGGTTGTCCTCCACAAATTGAAATCACTGCCGAGGAAATCCAATACGAATTAAATCGACGTAAACCAGGACAAAGCCAGATTACCACTCCCCGTAAAGAAGCCGATTTGTGCGAAATATTATCAGGTGTTTTCCAAGGCCAAACTTTAGGTACTCCCATCGCTATTATCGTTAGAAATAAAGATGCGCGATCGCAAGATTACAACGAAATGTCAGAAAAGTATCGTCCTTCTCACGCCGATGCGACTTATGATGCTAAATATGGTTTTCGTAATTGGCAAGGCGGTGGACGCTCTTCTGCAAGAGAAACTATTGGTAGAGTCGCCGCTGGTGCGATCGCTAAAAAAATCTTAAAACAAGTAGCAGGCGTCGAAATCATTGCCTACGTCAAGAGAATAAAAGATCTCGAAGCCGTAGTTAATCATGATACTGTTACCTGTGAACAAGTCGAAAGCAATATTGTTCGCTGTCCTGATGCCGAATGTGTCGCAAAAATGATTGATTTAATTGATCGCATTCGCAAAGAAAAAGACTCTCTTGGTGGGGTAGTCGAATGTGTTGTCAGAAACGTTCCTAGAGGTTTGGGAGAACCTGTTTTTGATAAACTAGAAGCCGACTTAGCTAAAGCAATTATGTCCTTACCAGCAAGTAAAGGTTTTGAAATCGGCTCAGGTTTTGCTGGTACAACCCTCACAGGTAGCCAACACAATGACGAATTTTACATCGACGAAGCGGGCAATACTCGTACTAGAACGAACCGTTCAGGAGGAATTCAAGGAGGGATTAGTAACGGTGAAAACATCGTCTTCAGAGCTGCATTTAAGCCCACTGCAACCATTGGCAAAGAACAGAATACCGTCAACAAAGCAGGTGAAGAAACAACCTTAGCCGCCAAAGGTAGACATGATCCTTGCGTACTACCTAGAGCAGTGCCAATGGTAGATTCGATGGTAGCATTGGTTTTATGTGATCATCTCTTGAGGCATAATGCTCAATGTAAATTGTCCACTGTCAATTTACATTGAATTTTTTTTGTAATTATCTGTTTGTGCTAAGAAATTGTTTGAAAATTATCCGATATTGTGTTTTCGCCCTGAGTAAGGAGAAGGCTAGACGATTCTTCCCTAGGTTGTTTCACAGAGACTTTCTTCTCTTTTTTCCCCAGAATAGTTGGCTAGGGGTCATTTTCAGAGTGACCCAGACTTTTCAAACATCCTCTAAAAAGCGAGAAAATAATCAATTACAATTATAATTATCGAATTGAAAAACGGTCAAACAGGTATCTTGCCTATCAAAACCTTTCCATCTGGACTTCATAACTTGAAGACTGGCTAACAGAGATACTACCATTAGAAAATCAAAACTTATTACTTTTTACTCCTTACTTTTTACTTAATTACTTATCATGTCCAAAGTACAGACTATTGCTCAAACTGCAAATCAAATAGCCACACAATTAGGAATTCAAAAATTCGATATTTACGGTTCAGCCGTTGACCAAACCAACGTACAAGTATTTCAGGGAGAACCCAAACAAGTTAAAGCTTCCCAAAAATCGAGTGTGATTGTCAGAGTCTGGAATGAAAAAGAGCAAGTCGGTGTCACATCTACGACTGATGTTAATGATATTGGCATTGAATTAGCTCTCAAAAATGCCCACGAAGCTAGTTATTTTGGTATTACCGACGACGTACCTGATTTCAGTCCTCTCGCTAAATCTTCTTTACCTGAAATAGAAACAGAATTAGGGGAAAATATTTCTGCTTCTGATTTGATTGAAAAATTGTTGAAGCTAGAAAAAGAATTATTAGACTCCCATGATGCGATCGCATCTGTGCCTTACAATGGCTTAGGAGAACAAGAAATCGAACGTTTCTATCTCAACAGCGAAGGGGCAACCAGAGAAGAAAAACGTACTTACACATCAGTTTATCTTTATGCCACCACCGAACAGGAAAACAGAAAACCTCGTAGTGGTGGTGCATATAAAATGGCGAATACCCTAGCTAAATTAGATTTAGAAGGTTGTTTCAGCGAAACAGTTGAAAAAACTATCAGTCATCTCAACTATGAACCTGTCAAATCAGGCAAATATAGAGTTGTATTCTCTCCAGAAGCTTTTTTGAGTTTGTTAGGTGCGTTTAGTAATTTATATAATGCTCAAAATATTCTCGATAAACAAAGTCTTTCCACTCCTGATTCTTTAGGTGAAAAGATTGCTTCACCACTGTTATCGGTTAATGATAATGCCCTTCATGAAGGTAATATCAGTTCTGAAACATTTGACGGTGAAGGTACACCAACCCAAAATTTACCCATTATCGACAAAGGCGTTTTGGCTAATTTCTTACATAGTAGTGTCACCGCAAAAAGAATGAATAGCCAACCGACAGGTAATGCCAGTATTGGTGCAAAAGTTAGTATCAGCCCTAACTATTATCATGTCTTTCGTGGTGAGCAACCTACTAGCCAAGAATATAGTTTAGACACTGCCGAAAATGTCATTTTGATTGATGATGTCCAAGCTTTACACGCAGGAGTGAATTCTTTACAAGGTTCATTCTCTTTACCCTTTGATGGTTGGTTAATTAATAAGGGTGAAAAAACTAGTATTGAAGCGGCTACAGTTGCTGGAGACTTTTTAACTTTATTAAAGTCGATTATCTTTGTGGAAGCTGAAGCTGAAGTAACCCCCAGTGGTGTTTGCCCTCGTATTTGGGTAGATGATTTATCGATTACAGGACAATGATTAGAGGTGAGGCGAAAAAGTACTTAGGAGACTTTCGATGAAAGAAAATAACGTACTTATACCCCCTAAATCCCCCAATTCTGGGGGACTTTAATGTTGTGAAATGGTACTTTTATAGCAAAGAAAAAAGGTTAAAATCTCGACATAACAATACTTTTAAAAATCATCAATGTCCCAATCAACCCGTTTTCTGCTATATTTTCAGAAATCGCCTTAATGGATTCATGAAGTGGGGTGTCAAGCAATTATTTACTTGAAAACTTAGGATTTAAAGCTTTCTAAGCAAATCAATTGTACAGATAGAGATAACAAAAAGGAATATTTGCCAAATGCCATAGAAAGTGAATCAACTTACAGGAAAACATGTAAAATTAATTCGTGCAGATCATGCAATATTTCATCTTAGCTTTACTGATGACGATCGCACTTTAATCTCTGGTAGTTCTGATGGTGTAGTTCGTTATTGGCAAATATAATTTAAATCATAGTAAAATAAAGTTGATAATCGTATTACGAATCTATAGTTTAACAGTCAAGATCATCCTCAGATTTAAAGTAAAATAAAAAAATATTCATAGATACTTCAATGAATCATGAAAAATCCCCGTTGGCTCATAGACATTCTTGGATTGATTCACCAAAAACTCTGGTTGCGTCAAAATTACCGAGCTAGGGCAGTCTTTATTGTACTTTTTTTTTTACTACTTGCTCGATCGCTTCCTTTTCTCGCACCAATTCGAGCTAGAGACATCCAGCAAAACGAACAAGCCCTTGAATTTAATGATCGTCATGGATTCCCTTAGGAACAATTTTAACCCGTGATCAAGACCATACAGCCGTCATCCCTTTAAAAATAATTTCTCCCATTTTTATTCAGGCCATTCTCGCTGCTGAAGATGGAAGATTTTATCATCATGGGGCGGTGGAAACCAAAGCGATTATCCGTGCTGTTTTACAAGCAATCGAAGCCAAAAAATTTGTCAGTGGTGGTTCAACCATTACCATGCAACTTGCCCGCATGCTTAAACCGACATCCCGTAACTTAGAAGCCAAAGCAAAAGAAATTTGGCTATCTTGGCGATTAACCGCAGGAATGAGTAAAGATGAAATTTTAGCCGCCTATATTAATCGCTTACCCATGGGAGGAAATATTTATGGAGTCGAAGCCGCATCTCGCATTTATTTCGGTATCCCTGCCACTGAATTAAATCTCGCTCAAGCAAGTCTATTAGCAGCTATTCCCAATAATCCTAACTATCTCAATCCTTACAAAGGTTGGAAAAAACTAAAAGTAAGGCAACGCTATGTTCTCGATCGCATGGTTGAAGATAAATATATTACATCCCTTCAAGCCCAACGTGCCTATCAAGAAGAAATTCCTTTACAATCTCGCCAACAAGGAATTATCTCAGCTCCTCATTTTCTTTTTTGGCTAGCCAAGCAACTTCCTCAAGGAGAGTCTTCCCCAATCCAAACAACAATTGATCGTTCTTTACAACAGTTTACTCAAGCCCAAGTACGTCAGATTGTCAGCACCCTTGCACCCAACAATGTCAGTCAAGGTGCAGCTCTCATAATTGATAACCATACAGGAGAAATATTAACCTACGTCGGTTCAGCAGATTACTTCTCCACATCTCAATTAGGTCATAATGATGGTGTACAGGCATTACGTCAACCCGGTTCAACTCTCAAACCCTTTCTTTATCAACAAGCCCTAGAAGAGAAAATAATTCGTCCCAATAGTATATTGGCTGATATCCCCACCCATTACGCTATTCCCGGAGCAAAAATCTATAGCCCTAGAGATTATAGCGAAACTTTTGCTGGGCCTGTTCGTGTTCGTGTTGCCCTTGCTAATTCTCTCAATATTCCTGCGGTGAGAGTTTTAGAAAAACTAGGTGTTTCAACTTTTCTCGATCGCTTACACAAATTAGGTTTTAATAATCTTAGGAGTCAACGCTTCTGGACAGATGACCCTCTGGTTGATGGATGAAAGTCTTGATGCTAAGGTCGCTGGTTGAACGAAGAACCTCTAGATTTCTTAGGAATCCCGCATCTCCGACGCTGGGAGGATGTCAACCAAACAAGATTCATCTAATACTGTTGCTCTTACCCTCAGAATTTTATCACCTCATGATGGAGATGTATTCTTATTAGATCCAAAAGATAAGGAAGGGCAAAAATTATTGTTTCGAGTAAGTGAGTTAGCTAATCAGCCCATAGAATGGCGTTTGAATGGCAAGATATTGGCTGTTGATTCTGCTTCTTTTGCTTGGCAACTTCGTCCAGGGAATTGGACATTAGAGGTTAAAATTGGTGAAATGAGCGATCGAGTAAATTTTCAAGTTGATCTACCTAAATCTAGAATCAACCGTAGAGGATTTTCCGTTGAAGGTATTAATAAAAAGTCCGACCAATAAATTCGATGGACAAATGAGAGAAAAGATCAAAAGCACTTCAATTGGACTGAAAAATAGAGGAAATTGGATTGAGATAATTGAGAATAAACAATTGAATTTGTCGTTATTTTAGAAATGTTTGCTTTTGATGAAAAAAGCTTCTTAGGAGACTAATATCCTTCTATAAAATTAGTTAATTTACCAATACTTTCAATTTCGATCGTCACTGAATCTCCTATCTGTAAAGGTGCAACACCTTCAGGAGTCCCCGTCAAGATAACATCTCCAGGTAGTAAAGTCATAATTTGAGAAATATAAGCCACTACCTCTTCAGGAGAAAATACCATATCTGAGAGTAAAGCAGACTGTTTAATGTCATCTTCATCATCATTAAGATAAGTTTGTAATCTAGCTCCAGAAGTCAACTCTCGCACAATCCAAGGGCCTAAAGGACAAAAAGTATCAAATCCTTTGGCTCGAATCCATTGTCCATCTTTTTGTTGTAAATCTCTGGCTGTCACATCATTGGCAATAGTATAACCCCAAATTTTATTTTTTGCTTCTTCTAAAGAACAATTCTTCGTTCGTTCACCGATTATTAAAGCTAACTCTCCTTCAAAATCCACCCGCTGAGATTGTTGAGGATGGATAATAGTTTGTTCTTGGGCAATAATTGCAGAAGGAGGCTTGAGAAAAATCAAAGGTTCTTTGGGTACTTCTGAATCCATTTCCGCTGCGTGAGCAGTATAGTTTTTGCCAATAGCAACTATTTTTGATGGGGCACAAGGTGCTAACAAGTCATATTCAGACTCAGTTAAAATTTGTTCTGTTATTTTACCATCCAACCAAGGAGGAGCATCTAAAACCTCTACAGTGCCATTTAACTGCAATCTACCGTAGTAAGTTTGTCCAGAGGTAGTTTTAACCCTCACATAACGTTGTGCCATAATAATAAATTTAAACGTGAAAAACTGTTAATAATTATGAAATAAATTCCTTTTCTGCTATAAATATATAAGCACTATTGCCCGAAAGTATCAATTAATTTTTGGGAAGTTGTGTCAAGTAAACACGCACCTTGCTTCTTTTGGCTATTTTTAGAAGCCGTTTGAGACCACAAGGAGAAATAATTTAATGATTAATACTTATGAAATGATGTTTATTTTGCGTCCTGATTTAAGCGGGGAGCAAATAAATAAACAATTGCACAAATATAGCACTTTGCTTAAAGAGAATGGAGCTGGAAAACTTTCGATCGAAATTTGGGGTAAACGTCGTCTTGCATATCCTATCCAAAAATTTCAGGATGGAATCTATGTTTTGACATACTACACTGGTGATGGCACTCAAGTTGCTAAAATCGAAAAAGAAATGCGTTTTAGCGAAGAAGTAATTCGTTATCTAACTTTAAAACAAGAAGAAGATTTTGAATTCGAGGAAAAAGCTGTCCCTGAACCTCAAGCTGTCTCCGTTGAACCTAAAGAAGAAGTAGCACCTCCTGGAGTTATTATTGCGACTGACAAACCAGTTCAAGAAACAGAAAAAACTGAAGAAGTTACTCCTAAGACTGAAACCGAAGAAGTTGCTGTAGAAGCGTAATTCTTTTTTAATGTTTAGAGGTAATCGTCTTGCTTAAAAATGGTAAGGGATGGCGTGTGGGCTGGAAAAAAAATGCTCCAGTCTACAAAGGATTAATTGGTGCAGATGATTGGGCAATGGAATTAACACAGTCTGAAATGCAGGATTTTCTTCGTCTTTTGCTACAAATTAATCAAACGATTACTGATATTAATCAACACCTCATGGAACAAGAGACGATCGCTTGTGAGGTTGAAAGTGAGTTAATGTGGTTAAGTGCCGAGGGATATCCTGATAACTATTCTCTCAGGATTATTTTATCTCAACATAGAGGTTGTGAAGGCACTTGGCCCGAACATGTTGTTGATTCCCTAATTTTGGCAACTCAATCTTTAGATGTTTTTTAAATAAAATCACTAACAATTAATGTCATAATTGGCGATCAATCTGTCATAACTCCCCTAACCATTAATTTGTCTAACATAAATGTTTTAAAATACCACCTACAAAAGTGCGATCAGATGAAGTCTGTCACTATGCGAGCGCACTGTTATATCAGGACAGACTTAATTATTCATTAAACTTTGCGATATATTAAATTCCCAATCTTTGATAAATAACATCAAGATTTTGTAAATGTTCTTTTGGATCAAAACAAGTGTTGATTTCAGTTTCAGATAATAACTCTTGAATTTTTCCATTGCTTTCAATTAACCCACGGAAATTACCATCGTTAGTATTCCATGCTTGATGAGCACAACTTTGAACAATACGGTAAGCCTCTTCTCGACTCATGCCCTTATTAACTAATGCCAATAAAACTTTTTGACTGAAAATAACCCCTCCATAAACATTCATATTTCTTGCCATGTTATCGGGATAAACAAGGAGATTTTGAACTAAATTAGTGGTTTCTTTGAGCATAAAGTGAGCCAGTATACAAGTATCTGGTAAAATAACTCTTTCTACTGAACTATGAGAAATATCTCTTTCGTGCCATAGAGCAACGTTTTCTAATGCCGCAACTGCATTACCTCTAAGAATTCTTGCCATACCGCTAATTCTTTCACTACGGATGGGATTACGTTTATGGGGCATTGCCGACGAACCTTTTTGCTTTTTGGAAAAATATTCTTCTACTTCCAAAACGTCTGTGCGTTGCATATTACGAATTTCTACAGAAAATCTTTCTAAAGAGGCCCCTAGTAATGCTAGTTGTTGCACAAATTCACCATGACGATCGCGGGAAATAACTTGAGTCGAAGCCGTATCTGGCTCTAAACCTAATTTAGAACAAGCGATCGCTTCAATACGAGGATCAATATTTGCATATGTACCCACAGCACCAGAAATTTGACCAACGGCGATATCTTGACGTAACTTGACTAAGCGATCGCGATTACGTCGCATTTCTGCTAACCAACCTGCGAGTTTAAAACCAAAAGTAATGGGTTCAGCATGAATACCATGGGAACGACCAACCATCACCGTATAACGGTGTTTTTGTGCTTGGTAACGAATCGCTTGAATGGTATCTTCCAAACATTCTAAAATCAAATTTAGACTAGCTACCATTTGCAAAGCTAAAGCCGTATCTAACATATCAGAACTAGTCATCCCCAAATGAATATATCTTCCTGCATCTCCCACATATTGATTAACATTGGTCAGAAAAGCAATTACATCATGACGAACTTCGGCTTCTATTTCTAATACCCTTTTAACATCAAAATTAGCTTTAGCTTTAATTTCTTCTACTGCTTCTTGGGGAATTTTACCAAGTTGAGCCTGAGCCTCACATACAGCAATTTCTACTTCTAACCATGTTTTTAAGCGATATTCATCTGTCCAAATCGAACCCATTTCGGGTAATGTATAGCGTTCAATCACGGTGACTTTCTGTTCTCTATGTAAATACAACCTTTCCATTTTATAACAATCGGGGTCGAAAGCTCGCAAGTCAATTATGAGCCAAAAAACTTAAAGGCGAGAAAATAATGTTTTTTGCTTTACAAAAAGTTTGAAATTTTATACGACTTGTCCTGTCTAAATTTGTCCTAAAATTAAAGTCCATTTCCTGATTAAAATGATATTTTAATCCAAATTTCTTTGGTCAAAAGGGCAAAGAGCAAAGGGCAAAGGTGATTTTTGAAAATAGCACCGTTACTACCATCAAAAATATTCACGCCGATCAAGGCGAGGTTTTAAACCCTCGATTTTTTGATAAATTATAGAGAAGGACAAAGGTTAAAATCTTGACATAGCAAGACTTTTGTCAATCATCAATGTCCTAATCAAACCGTTCTCTGCTATATCTTTAAGAGTAAAAACAAAATTTTTAACTTAAACTTTGTTCGGAAACCATTTTAAATATCTGCTTATGAACTTTTTTTCTGTTGATTAATCATTTTAATGGCTTTATTTCTAATTTTCAAAATGTTCACAGATGAACATTTTATGGTCTCTAATTCTATCTGATTTGATCTTTTTCTATACCATAATTAGATTTTTATCATTTACAACCAAAAATTTTTCTCCAAAATAAAATCGATTTAAGACATCTTTAAAGCCTCAATCAGCTCTTAATATCAATCCTCAAAATGTTCATACATGAACATTTTCTGTGAATAAAATCAACACAATAATCACTAAAAAAATAAGGATATAAGCCTCTTCATTCATGAAGAAGAAAATAAAGCATAATGAAATATGAAAAGCTTCTGTAGGGAGTTAGCAGTAATAAGTCTGTACATAAATAATTCTCAATTCTCAATTTCATTGACTCCTATATCCTAACCTTAAATTCTTGGCTAATAAAGCAGTACCAAAAGCTGCTTCTGTTTGATTAGATACTTCTACAGGTACATTTAATTGTTGTTTTCTGATTAAACGCCAATTTTCATTTTTTGCTCCTCCTCCTGCGGTATAGACTTTAGTTAATTCCGTTGCACCTAACTTACTCAGAAGGTGATATCCTTGAGCTTCGATTTGGGTTAGTCCTTCTAATAATCCTTGTAAGAATATGATTGAATTATCTGGACGAGGTGTTAATTTTGGTTCTAAGTTGGGGTCATTAATGGGAAAGCGATCGCCTTTAGTCAAAAGGGGGTAATATTCTAAATTAGTCGGCTTATCAGGATTAATTTTTGCACTCAACCATTCTAATTCTTCATCGCTGAAAAAATGTTTAAGAACAGCACCACCAGTATTAGATGCACCACCTACCAACCATAAGTCACCAAGTTTATGACTATAAATACCATAACGACTATCATCAATTTTCTTTTCACTGAGTAGTTTTAATACTAAGGTTGAACCTAAAGATGTTACTGCTTCACCAATGGTTTTAACTCCACTGGCTAAAAAGGCAGCAATACTATCGGTTGTACCTGCTTTGACTACACAATCAGGATTAAGACGATATTTTTGAGCAATCTTATGAGTAATATTAGCGATTATTTCCCCCGGAGTTTTTACTTGAGGTAAAACAGAAGCGAAGGCTTGGTTTTTTAACCATTGAGGATAATCCAAATTAATCAAGTCATAACCTAACTTCAGAGCGTTATGATAATCGCTAATTCCTAGTTGCCCATGTAATAAAAATCCTAACCAATCAGCTTGATGCAACAAATAATAATCATCTTGCCAAGGTATTTCTTGATACCAGTAGTATAGTTTTGCCAAGCTAGAAGTTGTACTTAAACAGTAGTGATTTTCTGGGACTATTTGCTTTAATTTTTCTAAATATTTTTTGCCACTACTATCGTTGTACCAAAGTGGGCTTGTCATTACACTCCCTTGACGATCGCATAATATCACGGTACTTGATGTTCCATCAATTGCGATCGCATTTAACTGTTTACCGATATTAGTGGGAATTTGAGTTAATAAAGAATCTAAAGCTTGTTGCCAATCATCGGTATTTTCATAAGAAGACTGTTGTGCTTTTAAACTTAAAACAATTTGTTCTCGATCGTCAATGACGATTCCTCTCGCACCAGATGTACCAAAATCTCAACCTAAACAATAAGACAATGAATAATAAATAATGAATGATGAATGATGAATGATGAATGATGAATGATGAATAATTATCAGGCATTAACTAGATTTTATCAAGTATTTAGTCAATATCAATAAGGTGGAAATAGACGACGAAAGCCATGACAAATAACCACAAATAAAAAGAACATATTTCGGGGAATTATCCACCACCAAGCATATATAATCAGGAGAATCGCACACGTTTCTTGACATTTAGGAAGTACAAATACTAAGACCGCTGAGTACTTTTTCTCCGAAAATAATTGGTTAATATTCTACTAGATAAATAAACCCATTTATTAATTATCAAAAATTATCTTGGAGCTTTTCTCCATCCTGCCTTAATCGCTTCTTCTTCGCTACAAAACCATCTTTCTCCATGTTCAGATTGTATTCTCGTATTTTCATAATCTTGTTGTCCGGGAACATGATAAATTTTGTTGCCACTACTAATCGATATGTTGCCTTTGATTTTGCAGTTAGAATTGATAATATTGTTTGGAGAGTTAACAGTATTTTTTGAGGAAAAAGAAAGATTCCGATCTTTGATAGTAAAATAACCAACACAAATTATTGTTGAGAGAAATAGGATTTTTTTCATATACTTAACGTCTGATGTGAATTAAAAACGACCTTTATTCTATAAGGATTTGAGGGATTGCTAAAAAGTGTTAATCTCGAATAATTAACCAAATGACAGGGGTTTCAAGAATTAATACACATTAGACGTATACTTAATCTGTAATTATTAATTATCAATATAGTATTGAACAGATTAAATATATATTCAACAAATCCTAATTATTAACTCGTGAGATAACTTAAGATAATAGTTCATACAAAATTTTACTAGCTTTATTGGCTTGAATATTAAAAGAAACACTGACCATAAGATACAAAAATAGTAGCATTCCTGTCATAGCTAACAATATTTTTACCAGCTCGAAATCGATCGTATTAGCGGTAATAATTGAGAAAATTAATGATGAAATAGTGAAAAATCCAATACCAACTATAGGAAATGCCCAAACTGCTATAAATACAAATATCAATGAATGTAACTTCATCGTGATGACAATCTTCGTACCGTTTTCATGAGGTTCAAAAGTGCCGTTAATAATTGGAATAAAAGAATTTCGATAACCCCAAGGTTTTGTAATCTCGAATCCAGATGGCAAAAGTTTTCCGGCAAATGTTTTAGATGTTTTTGGCTGCGATGGCCAGTCTCCTTGTCTTTGTGAGACACAATTGCGAAGTTGAAACATCACTTGTGCTTTGTTTAAACAAGAGTGAATAACAAACTTTCGATAAGGTAACTCTAATAACATAACTTCAATTTTAGTTCAGAATTAATTGCAAAGGTAGCTTTTAGGTATTAAAAGAGATTATTTTCAAGCATAACCATCCTCAAATTACGTTAAAGTAGTTGTTAACCCCAATGCTCAAAGAAATTGTAAGATAACGACTGACAACATCAATGAAAAGCCTATTTTTAGAAAGATTAAATAGCCCTCAACGTCCTGTGTTAGTATTTGATGGGGCAATGGGAACAAACCTACAAGTACAAAACCTTACAGCCCAAGACTTTGGTGGGGCAGAATATGAAGGTTGTAACGAATATTTAGTCCACACTAAACCAGAAGCAGTAGAAATCGTTCATCGAGGCTTTCTTGAAGCTGGTGCAGATGTCATCGAAACCGATACCTTTGGTGGCACACCCTTAGTCTTAGCCGAATATGATTTAGCAGATAAATCTTATTACCTTAACAAAACCGCCGCCGAGTTAGCCAAGAAAGTAGCTCAAGAATTCTCTACCTCTAAAAAACCTCGTTTCGTTGCAGGAAGTATTGGCCCAGGAACAAAATTACCAACTTTAGGACATATTGACTACGATAGCCTCAAAGATGCCTATATAATTCAAGTCAACGGTTTGTACGACGGCGGTGTAGATTTATTATTAATCGAAACCTGTCAAGATGTTTTACAAATAAAAGCCGTCTTAAACGCCATCGAAGAAGTATTTACGGATAAAGGAAAAAGACTACCCTTGATGGTATCTGTCACTGTGGAAGACTTTGGCACAATGTTAGTAGGTACAGAAATCAACGCCGCTTTAGCAATTTTAGAACCTTATTCGATCGATATATTAGGCTTAAACTGTGCAACTGGCCCGGATTTGATGAAACCTCATATCAAATATTTAAGCGAAAATTCTCCCTTCATCGTTTCTTGTGTACCCAATGCAGGTTTACCTGAAAATGTTGGTGGACAAGCTCATTACAAATTAACACCTATCGAACTGAAAATGGCATTAATGCATTTCATTGAAGACTTAGGAGTGCAGATAATTGGTGGTTGTTGCGGTACACGTCCAGCTCATATCAAAGCCTTAGCCGAGATTGCGACTACTCTCACCCCTAAGCAAAGAGAATATCATTATGAGCCTTCAGCCGCTTCTATTTACAGTACAACTACTTATACTCAAGACAATTCTTTCCTCATTATCGGTGAAAGATTAAATGCTAGTGGTTCAAAAAAATGTCGTACATTACTTAACGAAGAAGACTGGGATGGTTTAATTTCTCTAGCAAAAAATCAGGTAAAAGAAGGGGCACACATCTTAGATGTCAACGTCGATTATGTTGGGCGTGATGGTGTTAAAGATATCCACGAGTTAGCCTCTCGTTTGGTTAATAACGTCACTTTACCTTTAATGTTAGACTCCACCGAATGGCAAAAAATGGAAGCTGGTTTAAAAGTTGCGGGTGGTAAATGTATCCTTAATTCTACTAATTATGAAGATGGGGAAGAGAGGTTCTTTAAAGTCCTTGAATTAGCCAAGAAATACGGTGCAGGAGTCGTGATTGGGACGATCGATGAGGAGGGAATGGCACGGACGGCAGAACAGAAATTGGCGATCGCTAAACGTGCCTATGAGGATGCGAAAAAATTTGGTCTTCCTGCTTATGAATTATTTTATGATCCCTTAGCACTACCGATTTCTACAGGTATTGAAGAAGATAGAGAAAATGGTAAAGCCACGGTAGAAGCAATTAAACGTATTCGAGAAGAGTTACCAGAATGTCATATTCTCCTTGGTATTTCTAACATCTCCTTTGGTTTAAATCCTGCTTCTCGTCAGGTTTTGAATTCGATCTTTTTACATGAATGTATGCAAGTAGGTTTAGATGGAGCGATCGTTTCACCTAATAAAATATTACCATTAGCTAAGATAGACGAAGAACCTTTGAAAGTATGCCGTGATTTAATTTATGATAAAAGAGAATTTGATGGTGATATTTGTAGTTATGATCCTTTAACTAAATTAACTACTTTATACGAAGGCAAAACCACTAAGAGTAACAAGAAAAACGTTGCTGACTTACCTATAGAAGAAAGACTTAAACAACACATTATTGAAGGGGAAAGAATTGGCTTAGAAGATGCTTTGAATATAGCCTTAAAAAACTATCCTCCTTTAGATATTATCAATATCTATTTATTAGATGGGATGAAAGTTGTCGGTGAGTTGTTTGGCAGCGGACAAATGCAATTACCTTTCGTATTACAGTCTGCTCAAACTATGAAAGCGGCGGTGGCTTTTCTTGAACCTTTTATGGATAAAGACGAAGCTGATGATAGTGGTAAAGGTAAATTCTTAATTGCTACAGTCAAAGGAGATGTTCACGATATTGGTAAAAATTTAGTCGATATTATTCTGTCTAATAATGGTTATAAAGTTATCAATTTAGGTATCAAGCAACCTGTAGAAAATATTTTGAAAGCCTACCATGAGCATCAACCAGATTGTATTGCTATGAGTGGTTTGTTGGTTAAATCAACTGCTTTCATGAAAGATAATCTAGATACCTTTAATAAAGAAGGGATAAATGTTCCCGTAATTTTAGGTGGTGCGGCACTTACTCCCAAATTTGTTCATGGTGATTGTCAAGATGTTTATCAAGGTAAAGTTGTGTACGGTAAAGATGCTTTTGCTGATCTGAATTTTATGGATAAACTAATGCCTGCTAAAAAATCAAATCAATGGAATGATGTTAGTGGTTTTTTAGGTGAATTTATCGAGCAAAATCAATATTTTACTGGTAGGGCTAAAAATGAAGAACATGGTGATAATAAAAAGGAAAAAAAAGCAGAAAAAAGTAACGAACCAGTAATCATAGATACTCGTAGAAGTGAAGCTGTTGATATTAATATAAAACGTCCAACTCCTCCTTTTTGGGGTACTAAAATATTATCACCAGAAGATTTTGATTTAGACGAACTTTTTTGGTATTTAGACTTACAAGCACTGTTTGCAGGGCAATGGCAATTTCGTAAACCTCAAGGGCAACCAAGGGAAGAATATAATGAGTTTTTACAAGAAAAAGTATATCCTATTTTAGATGAATGGAAAGCTAAAGTTAAGACAGAAAATTTATTACATCCTACTCTTATCTATGGCTATTTTCCTTGTCAATCTGAAGGAAATACTTTATATATCTATAACCCCGAAAAACCAGAGGATAAAGAGGTTGTCGCTAAATTTGACTTTCCACGTCAAAAATCTGGTAAACGCTTGTGTATAGCTGATTTTTTTGCCCCTAAAGACTCTGATGCGATCGATGTCTTCCCGATGCAAGCTGTTACGGTAGGAGAGGTTGCCACTGAGTATGCACAGAAGTTATTTGCGGGTGATGAATATACTAACTATCTTTATTATCATGGTATGGCAGTGCAAACGGCGGAGGCGATGGCGGAATGGTGCCATGCAAGGATAAGACGGGAGTTAGGTTTTAGTGAATCTGAACCTGATAATATACGAGAAATGTTCCAACAGCGTTATCAAGGTTCACGTTATAGTTTTGGTTATCCTGCTTGCCCAAATATGGAAGATCAATATATACAATTAGATTTATTAGATACTAAACGTATTGGTATGTATATGGATGAGAGTGAGCAGATATATCCTGAACAGTCAACAAGTGCGATCGTCTGTTATCATCCTGTGGCGAAGTATTTCAGTGCTTAAAGTCTTTGTAAAGTGGTTGTTCTGAGGGGCGAAACTAGTTTTAAAAGCTTATTTAGCAAAGGGTATAGCGATCGTTTTTCAGCAATATATGATGTAGTAAAAATAATTAAGCAACGAAAGAATAATACTTGAGTTAAATCGATCGTTTCTAACTACGTAAAATGTCCTGTAAATGACTCCTATCTTTGTAATTAATTATATCTTTTAAAGCTTATCAGATAAAGTATTCAAGATTCTTGACGTCCCCTCAGGTGGTTGATTAATGATTTTCATGACCACTAAAATAAATCTGAATGTGAACCTGTACGCACAAGAAACAGATGAGTCTGCGTTATTTTATAAATCAAAAGCCAATTTGGTTCGATATGACAATCTTTATAACCTTTCCAGTTAACAGTTAACGAATGATCTTTATATTTTATTTCTAATCTTTGATTATTTGTAACTACCGAGGTCTAAGTTTCTAAGAAAAAACGATCGTTTTTTCTTAGAA
>JAAHTG010000595.1_pt1 | contig 16870 bp, 18 predicted proteins | sample 6116081 | NCBI WGS metagenome assembly JAAHTG01 (sample SAMN13939989, study PRJNA603662) | sponge metagenome | isolation source: marine sponge | host: Mycale hentscheli | place: New Zealand | collected 2005 | reverse complement strand
CCCCCTCCCCCCGCCGCCCCCCCCCCCCCCCCCTCGTACGCACAAACCGGCCCCCAGAGGTAGCCGAACCACCCAACCTAGGATAAGTGGAAATGGCCTATAATTACGGTACAGGTACACAAGGAAACTTAGGTGATAGACTTTTCATAGGAACAGGAACTGAAACAGCTGGAAATGCTGCTAATGTTCATGTTATAGGTGGTAAGTATTTTGCTGATCTAGCAAATCATGTTGGTGGAGTATTAACTGCTTCATCTGCTGTAATCACGGATTCAAATAACGCTATAGATCAACTACTTGTAGGTAATAACGCATCTGCTGGTGGTGGAATTAAATTTAACGAAGCAACTAACAACGGTGCTCATTCAGTATTGTTAAAGGCTCCGGCCTCTCTGGCAGCTGATGTAAGTTTAACATTACCCGCTACAGCAGGTTCTGATGGACAATATCTAAAAGTTGATGGATCAGGTAACTTAAGCTTTGCTGCTGTTGCTTCTGGTGCATTTACAATTTCAGACGGATCAACAACTGATAACTTTAGTACAGGTGAAACTTTAGTTTTTGCTGGTGGTGAAGGTATTACTACAACAGTTTCAAACAACAATGTATCAATTGCTGCTGAAGACGCTACAGAAACTAATAAAGGTATTGCCACATTTGATGGTACAGACTTTACAGTAACTTCTGGAGACGTTACAGTTAATGCTGAAAGAATACAAGATATCGCTGGTGCGATGTTCTCTAGTAATACTGAAACATTAATTACAGCAACTTACGAAGATTCTGATGGAACTATTGATTTAGTTGTAGATAATGATTTAGCTAATTACAGTAACACGACTTCAGCTTTCATAAAAGCTGATACTTCGGACACTTTAACTAACAAAATTATTAATGGTTCTCAGATAGTTGACGGTTCATTGTCTAGTGATAAACTAACAGGTTCAGTTGCTAATGCGAAACTAGCAAATGATGGTGTTACAATTGGTTCAACAGATGTATCACTTGGAGACACAATTACTGCTTTAGCAGGAATAACTCAAATTGCTGTAGATGATCTTACGATTGATGGTAGTAGTATTACATCAACTAACGCAAACGGTAATATCACTTTGGATCCAAACGGATCAGGAACAGTAGATGTTAATTCATCAAAAATAACAAGTGTTTCTCTTCCAACAGCTGCTACAGACGCTGCTACTAAAGGATATGTTGATAGTGTTGCTAATGGTTTAGATGTAAAAGCTTCTGTTAGATATGCGACAACAGCTAACGTTGCTGGAACATATAACAATGGTGCTGGAACAATCACTGCTGGTTCAAATGGTGCTTTCTCAATTGATAGTCAAGTTCCAACAGCAGGCGACAGAATATTATTAAAAAATCAATCAACAACTACACAAAACGGTATCTACACAGTAACAACTGTAGGATCAGGATCAGCTGCTTATGTTCTAACAAGAACTCCAGACGCAGATGCTGCTTCAGAAATTACTGGTGGTGCTTTTGTATTTGTTGAAGAAGGAACTGCTAACGCTGATAACGGTTTTGTATTTACACATAATGGCGAACCTACATTAGGAACAGATGCAATTACAGTTGCTCAGTTCTCTGGTGCTGGTCAGATAACAGGTGGAGACGCAATAACAAAAACTGGTAATTCATTAGCAGTTGCTGTAGATGACTCTTCTATCGAAATCAATGCTGACAAAATTAGAGTTAAAGCATTAGGTATTACAGATGCTATGTTGGCGGGTTCAATTACCAATGCTAAATTAGTAAACTCTGGAATAACAATTACAGGCAGTGATGCTACAAGTGACGCTGTTGCTTTAGGTGAAACACTTACAATTGCTAACGGTAATGGTATAGTAACTGCTATGGCAAGTAACACTTTAACAATCAGTGCTTCTCTTGCTTCAACTTCATCAACAGGAACAGCTTCATTCAACTCAAATAACTTTGCTGTGAGTGGTGCTGGTGATGTAACACTTGTAACAATTGATGGTGATACATTCTAATATAATATAAAGGAAATATTGTGGCGACAGTTATAAAATTAAAACGAGGAACTTCAACTCCCACTACTAGTAATATAGCTAGTGGGGAAGTTGCTATTGATACTTCGGCACAAAAGTTATATATAAATGACGCTGGAACTGTTAAAAAAATTGGTGGTGCTAATAGCTTAAATGATTTATCTGATGGGTTCCATGAAAATAATAGTTTAGGTATAGGTACAGATGCATTAAGAGATTTGTCAACTAGTTTTGGCTTAAATAATACAGGTATAGGATATAGAGCATTAATAAATCTTACTACTGGTGATGATAACGTTGCCATGGGTAATAATACACTGTTACAACTTGACGGCGATCACAATAGAAATACTTTTATCGGTAGTAGTTCCGGTGCATCAAAATATAGTGGTGATGATAATACTGCTGTTGGGTATAGATCCCAAGGGGGAAGTACAGCTACTGGTGATAATAACACAAGTGTAGGATCAAATGCTTTATATGGTATACAAAGTGGTCACTCAAATGTTGCTATAGGTAAAGATGCCGGAGACTCTATAAAGTATGGTTTTCAAAATACTATGATAGGTATGGATGCGGGTGAAACAGTAACTAATGGAGATAATAATATTTGTATAGGTTATAATGCTCAAGCAACTTCTGCAACTGTAAATAATGAAATTACTTTAGGTGATACTAATATCACTTCATTAAGAATACCTGGATTACAATCAGGCGCTTCAAGTGGAGATGTTTTAACATTTGATGGTACAGATATAGGATTAGCAACACCTAGTTCAACTTTAGCAGGTAATTCTGATGTAACTTTCACAAGTTTAGCCGCAGGTGATGAAATAGTATATGATGGCACAGAATGGGTAAATAAAAGTGGTAGTGTTGGTATAAAGGTTATACCTTTTGTTAAAGCTGATGCTTCAGCCACTACAATAACATTAATAAATAGTACAACATTTAGTACAATACAAGGATTTATGAATTCTGTTGTAACACCAATATTTCATTTAGCTTTTAATAAAGCTGATGGAACTGCTGTAACGACATTAGCAATAGGATAAATAAGATAAAGAGGAATAAAAAATGGCAACTAAAACACCAGTAAAAGCAACATTCAGTGGATCTGACGTAACAGGTCTAGCAGAATATCAATCAGGAGACTTTATCGGTTTATCTCATGGAGGTATTGGCGCTTCACTATCTATAGGAACGGCCGGTCAAGTATTAAAAGTAAATTCAGGTGCAAGCGCACTAGAGTTTGGTTCAGTATCAGCCACACTCGACATAGATACAGCGAATGATTTAACAGGTCAAACACTCGCTACTACAGACTTATTATTAGCGTCTGATGGTGGAACAGAGGGTAAGATCACATTAGCACAATTAGATACTTTGTTCTCTGGAACAACATCAACATTAACTAACAAAACAATAACAACACCTATTATTGCTTCGTTAAATCAAGTAAGTGGTAATAATCTTTTGACTATGCCAGCGGCTACTGACACACTAGTAGGTAAGGCGACAACAGATACACTAACAAACAAAACTATCAACACAGCTTCAAACACAATTACAATTGTTGAGGCAGATGTATCAGATTTACAAGCATACTCATTGATAGCAAGTCCAACATTTACGGGAACACCTGCTGCTCCAACAGCAAGTGCTGGAACAAATACAACACAAATTGCTACAACAGCTTTTGTTAATACTTCATTTGCTCCTTTGGCTAGTCCAACATTTACAGGAACAACTGCAGCCCCTACACCAAGTGCTGGTGATGATTCAACAAAAATTGCTACGACAGCTTATGTTGTAAATGAATTTGCCCCTTTGGCAAGTCCTACATTTACAGGAACACCTGCTGTACCAACAGCAAATGCTGGAACTAATACAACACAAGTTGCTACAACAGCTTTCGTAGCAGCCGCAGTTGCTGCTCTCGCAGATTCAGCGCCAGATACTTTAAATACGTTAAATGAATTGGCAGCCGCTCTAGGTGATGACGCCAACTTTGCTACTACAACATCAACGTCTTTAGGTGAGAAATTAGTTAAGACAAGTAATTTAAGTGACTTAGCAAATGCTGGAACAGCAAGAACAAATCTTGGTGTGAATGCAGTAGAATTACAAATACAAGATTCAAGCGGAACAGCTTTGAAAACAATATTTGGTGCTAGTTCGTAATATTAATTTAAGAAGGAAGATATCATGGCAGTAAGAGTACCCTTAAAATATGATAGTGGAAATCTAAAACAGATGACTACGGCGGAAATAAATGCTATAATTGATCAATTTGTATATCAATATTCATTAAGTCCAAGTGTAGCATTATCAGTTGTATCTTCAGGTGGTTCTTTAGGAACTATTACAGATACAAGAAAACAGGCTGGAGCAATGAGTACAAGTACAACAGCATTTCCAGCTGAATCGTCAACAGCTGAACCAAGTACAGTTACTATTAACTATGATAAGATAACATCAACTGGTAGTTCGGCTACTCCAACAGCAGACACAGGAACAACATGGCCTGTTTATGCGGAAACTAATAATCACATTAGAGCAATGTCTTTACAAGATATAAAAGATACATTTTTACACCCTGCGATAGATTTATTAACAGCTGCTACTACAACAACTCAACAAGCTGGAACATATCACATATCATCAGCGAGTAGTGTATCAGGTTCTACACAAGTCTCAGCAACACCTGTATTTACAGATACAAGAGCAGATACTTCAGCATATTCGGCTGGTGGAATTGGCGAAACACTAGATCAACCTACAACTATTACTAACTATTATTTGTATAGAGTTGATGGAAGTAATACATCATTTGAAGCACCTTTGTTTATTAATTCTAGCAATCATCTACAACAATATGTTACAGCAACTTTTCAATCTTTAGCACAAGAGTGGATAAAGAAAACTGCTCATGAGTCAGCAGATGGTTACGCTTTAAGTTATAATTTAGGAGCATCTGGAAGTGGTAATGAAAGAGGTTCTGGTATGGGTGATACAATTTTAAATGGTTCTGGTAATTATCAAACAAGAGAAGTAAATACAGACGATTACAGAGCACAAGAGTTTCCAGATGGATCAGCAGTAACAGCCGCTACATACTATTTAAGAATTCATAAATCATAGAAAATCCATATTTTTTTTGGTTAATTCTGCCATTTGTTTCTCTTATAAATATAGATAGAACTAAAGGGAACTAATGCCAATACCATCAAGTAGAGAACAATTAAAACAATATGCTTTAAGAGCACTAGGGAAACCTGTTATCGAAATCAATGTTGATGACGACCAACTTGAAGATAGAATCGATGAAGCATTACAATATTTCGCACAATACCACTTTGATGGTGTTAGAAGAACATATCTAAAATATCAATACACACAAGCTGACTATGACAGAATGACTGTCGATAGAGTAAGTCAATCAGTAACTAAAGAAGCTTCAACAGTATTTAACTCATTTACAGGCGATGGTTCAACAAAAGTATTTAATTTAGATACTTCAGCAGATGGATTAGATGCTGTAAAAGTTAATGTTATTGAAGATGATGATATTGAAAATACATTTACAGGTGATGGTTCAACAAACGTTTTTCAATTAACTAACCCTGCCGATAACGTAGATGCATTAACAGTTACAGTAGATGGAATACTTAAAACTAGAACAACTGATTTTGTTGTTGCTTTAAGAACTTTTGAATTTGTTACTGCTCCAGCAGCAGATGCAGTTATCGTTGTAAAAATTCGTAACACAGTTCCAACAGGTGGAGTAGATTTAGTTGCTGGTCTTGGTTATACAGTTGCAGATAAAGTTTTAACATTTTTTACTGCTCCAGCTTCTAACGCAACAATTTCAGTTACTATTAAAAATAAAGTTACAACAGAATGGAAAGAAGCACAAAATTATATAATTTGTCCTGAATCCATTGTATCTGTAATTAACATATTTCCTTTTTCAAGTAAAGGTAGTATGAACATATTTGATGTTAGATATCAAATGAGATTAAATGATTTATATAACTTCTCATCAGGATCAATGGTCAATTACGATATGATTATGAGACAGTTAGACTTTTTAGACCACATACTTGTTGGTGAAAAACCTATGAGATTTAATCAACACGATAATAGATTATATGTTGATATGGATTGGAAGAACGATTTACTAGTTGGAGAATATCTAGTTATTGAGTGTTATAGAAAATTAGACCCATCACAACATACTGATGTCTTTAATGACATAATGTTAAAGAGATATGTAACTGCTTTGTTTAAGAAACAATGGGGCGCAAACTTATCTAAATTCAATGGCGTTGCTATGTTAGGTGGCGTATCATTAAATGGTCAACAAATCTTTTCAGAATCTTTAACAGATATACAAAATTTAGAACAAGAAATTAGAAGCTCATTTGAAATGTCACAACCCCTTATGATAGGATAGTGCCATGGCAACTAATCATTATTTCCAAGGTGGAAACGGAATTGGAAACTCAAACGAGAAAAGACTATACGAAGATTTAATTATCGAAGGTCTTAAAATCTACGGACACGATTGTTACTACTTACCACGAACATTAGTTAATAGAGATTTAATACTTGGCGAAGATACGTTAAGTAGGTTTGATGATTCTTATTTACTTGAAATGTATATGGAAACAACTGAAGGTTTCGCTGGCGAACAAGAAGTTATCAATAAGTTTGGTTTAGATATTAGAGAAGATACGACATTCTGTATATCTAAAAGAAGATGGCAAAATCAAGTCGACTCAGCGCATACAATGATTGTTGAAGGACGACCTAATGAGGGAGATATTATTTACTTCCCATTAATGGATAGTTTCTTTGAAATACAATTCGTACAAGATCAAGAGCCGTTCTTTCAATTAGGACAATTACCAGTTTATAAATTAAAATGTACTCGTTGGGAATATTCAAGTCAGGAATTAAATACAGGTGTTGAAGATATTGATATGTCAGAAGCGGCATATTCATTAAATACAGCGTTACATCAAACATCATTAGAGAGTGGGACGTTTGGTCTTCAATTAGGAACACCCGTAGTTGCCAATGACGCTGTTAGTAACATACCTATTATTTCTGGTGGAGAAGAATATAAAACAGCGCCGATTTTAACTATATCGGCACCAACTATCGCATCTGAAACTGCTACAGTAACAGGAACTAGTGTAGGTGGAACACTAACAGCATTAACAATTACTAATCCTGGTCGTGGTTATGGATCAACACCAGAAATTACAATTAATTATTTAACTCCAGCATTTCAAGCACAAGAATTAAAAGTTACTTCTCTTGGATTAACAAATGGTAAATTAACATCAATTGTATTACCAACTCTTACAGGTATTGGTGGTATTACAAGTGTTATAGTTTCTCCTCCTGGTGGCGCTGTTACAGCCGCTGCTACTGCTACACTTACCAATGGTGTAGTTACAAGTATTAATATAAATGTAGATGGTTCAAGTTATGATGGAACAGTTCCAACAGTTACAATATCAGAAAACCTTGATGCTGAAGGAGCTTTACAATTAGAGAATGACAGTGGTGATGGAGAAGAATATTTCTTTATCAATGAAGATTATTCTATACAAGAACAATCTGGATATGCTGATAATTTAGATTTAGATAAAGAAGCTGGTTTTGATACTTCTTCAACACAAGATGATATATTAGATTTCACAGAACGTAATCCGTTTGGTGATCCGGATGGAGGTGCTTATTAATGTTTGGAAGATATTTCTATAATGAGAGCATGAGACGTATGACGATTGCTTTTGGACAACTATTCAACAAGATACAAATTAAACATAAAGACTCTACTGGTAAAACACAGAAGTCTATTTCTGTTCCATTAGCATATGCTCCAAAAGAAAAGTTTTTAACAAGACTAGATCAACAACCAGATTTAGATAGGAGAGAATTTGCTATCACATTACCAAGAATGAGTTTTGAGATATCAGGTATCAATTATGATTCTTCTCGTAAATTAACTAGAATACAAAAGTATAAAACAGTTAAGACAGGTAAAGATGGTAAAGTAATGGACTTCAATTACACGCCTGTTCCTTATGACATATCATATACTTTGAATATATTTACAGCAACTGCTGAAAGTGGATTACAAATAGTAGAACAAATATTACCTTTCTTTCAACCAGACTATACTGTTACAGTTGTTGCTATACCCGAGTTAGATATTAAGAGAGACGTTCCAATTATACTAAATGGTGTAAACTATGAAGACAGTTATAGTGGTGATTATACAACTCGTAGAGCAGTAATATACACATTAAGTTTTGTTGCTAAAACATATCTATTTGGTCCTATGACTAACTCAGGAGTTATTAAAAAAGTACAAGCTGATCTACATACAGATTTACCTGAAGCAAGTAGAGAAGAAAGAATTATTGTAATTCCTGATCCAACATCTGCTGACGCTGATGATGATTTCGGATTTACTACATCAATAACATCATTCACTGATGGTAAGAGCTATAATCCAAAGACCGGAGTGGACGAATAACATATATATTATATTATGACAAAACTAGAAGATAAGGTAAATGAGATTTTAGGAATCGATACTCCTGAACCTACCAAACAAATTGTTAAACAAGAAATTAAGCCACCTGTTCCAAGAGTTGAAGATAAGAACAAAGAAGATGTGGATAATGATTACAAATATAGTAGAGAAAACTATTACAATCTAATTGAAAGAGGACAAGAAGCGATTGAAGGTATATTAGATATTGCTCGTGAAGGACAGCATCCGAGAGCTTACGAAGTCGCTGGTCAATTGATAGGACAAGTAGGACAAACAGTAGATAAACTACAAGACTTACAAAAAAAACTTAAAGATTTAAAAGAGTTACCAAAGACAGCAAATGCGAATATTAAAAACGCTTTGTTCGTAGGATCAACAGCTGAATTACAACAGATGTTAAGTAAGAAGACTGTTGAAACAAATGTAGAACGTAAAAAAGAAAACGATAAGTTTGAAAACGTAACACCTAAAAAGGATTAAAATGAGCGATAACGCCTATCTAGGTAATCCGAACCTTAAAAAAGTTAATACAGCAGTAGAGTATTCTGAACAAGAAATTTTAGAATATCAAAAGTGTATGAAAGACCCATTATACTTTATGGAAAACTATGTTCGTATTGTATCACTTGATGAGGGTCTTGTACCTTTTAAGATGTATGGCTTTCAAAAAAAGATTGTAGAAACAATACACAATAATAGATTTACAATTTGTAAGTTACCTAGACAGTCTGGTAAATCAACTACAACTATTTCTTATCTTTTACATTATGCTTTGTTTAATCCTAACTCAAACATAGCGATACTAGCAAACAAATCATCTACTGCGAGAGATATATTAGGAAGACTACAACTTGCTTATGAAAACTTACCTAAATGGATGCAACAAGGTGTAATCAATTGGAACAAAGGTAATATTGAATTAGAAAACAAATCAACCATAGTCGCTGCGGCTACTTCATCTTCAGCAATTCGGGGTGGTTCTTTTAATATAATATTCCTTGATGAGTTTGCTTTCGTACCAGCGAATATATCAGAACAATTCTTTAGTTCAGTTTATCCTACTATATCTTCAGGTACAAAAACAAAATTAATTATAGTATCTACACCTCATGGTATGAATCAGTTTTATAAGATATGGACAGATGCTGTTAATAAGAATAATGATTATATACCTATTGACGTACATTGGTCAGAAGTACCAGGTAGAGATCAGGAATGGAAAGAGAAGACAATTAGAAATACTAGTGAGGAACAATTCTCACAAGAGTTTGAGTGTGAGTTTTTAGGTTCAGTCGATACTCTTATCTCACCAGCGAAAATTAAGAACACTGTTTATATAGACGCAATACAATCTAAAGGTGGCTTGAGAATGTTTAAGAAACCTGAAAAAGATAAAATGTATGTTGCGTGTGTTGATGTAGCCAGAGGAACAGGTAAAGATTACTCTGCGTTTATAATATTTGATGTTACTAAAAACAAAGATGGTAAGATATTATATGAAGTAGTGGCGACTTACAAAAATAATGAAGTTAAACCATTTGTCTTTCCTAACATAGTGTCTCAAACTTGTAAGGCGTATAATGAAGCACATGTATTAGTTGAAGTCAATGACTTAGGTCAATCTATATCAGAAGCGATGCATTATGAGTTAGAATATCCTAATATATTGATGACTACTCAAAAGGGTAGAGCGGGTCAAATACTTGGAGCGATGTTCTCAGGTCGAGGTACATCACTAGGGGTAAGAATGACAAAGCAGATAAAAAAGGTCGGTTGTGCGAATTTTAAGACGCTTATAGAGGGTGACAAGATATTAGTTAATGACTTTAACATAATTGAAGAAATGTCCACTTTTTCACGTAGAGGTAACTCATGGCAGGCAGAAGAAGGTTGTAATGATGACTTAATTATGTGTTTAGTTATATTTGGGTGGTTATCTAATCAACCTTACTTTAAAGAATTATCAGATTCAAACATCAGAAACCAGATGTATGAAGAACAACAAAAACTATTAGAACAAGACATGGCGCCATTTGGATTTGTAGATAATGGAATTGATGATGTCACAGATGAAGAATCCATAGATGAATATGGAACTAGATGGTTTCCTGTATCCCGAAAGGGTCAATAACCGTAAATTAAGACTATTATAAATATCTCTAATGATAAAATGTTTGACTATGGACGTAAGAAAACTTACGAATTTTGATAAAACTAAATTTAAAGAGGAGAATTAACCAATGGCATTTCAAGTATCACCAGGTGTTCTCGTACAAGAAAGAGACCTAACAAACATAATTCCAGCAGTATCAACAAGTATTGGTGCAGTTGCGGGTTCTTTTGCTAAAGGTCCAATTGATGAGATTGTTTCAATCTCTAGTGAACAAGAATTAGTAGATACGTTCGGAAAACCTGACTCAACTAACTTTGAGACATTTTTTACAGCGGCTAACTTCTTACAATATAGTAATGCTTTGCGTGTAGTACGAGCCCAAAATACTTCAGTATTAAATGCTTCAACATCTGGAACAGGTGTTTTAATAAAAAATACTGATGACTACCAAAATAACTACTCTACAGGTCAAGGTTCAGTCGGATCTTTTGCTGCTAGAACTGCTGGCGCACATGGAAACAGTTTACAAGTATCAACTTGTCCATCTGCAACAGCTTACGAATCAATCTCAACTTCATTAGTTGATGACTCAAGTGCAGCAGTAGGAGATACTATTGTTACAACTGACGAATCAGACGTATTTAATGTTGGAGATATTATTCAGTTTTCTACAACAGCAAGTACAGACGACTATGATGACGGAGACTTTTATAGAGTAACAGCTATTGCTGGATCAGGCGAAACTTTAGAGTTCGTTCAACACCCTAGAGGTGCTGGCGGCTTAAAGAGAGCAGTTGCAGACGATAGTAAAATCAAAAGAAGATGGAGATATTACGATTCAGTTGATAGCGCTCCTGGAACTTCAGCTTGGACAGCCGAAAGAGGCGGTTCAGGTGATGAGATCCATGTAGTAGTTGTTGACCAAGATGGCGTAATTACAGGCGAACCAGGAAGAGTTATAGAATCTTTTTCTAATATGTCTAAAGCGAGTGACGCAAAAACTCCACAAGGCGATAACAATTATTACGCAGACGTAATATTCAATAAATCTTCACAGATTTTTTGGATGGACCACAACACTGCAGGTACTAATTGGGGAACAGCCGCTGCTGGAACAACTTTTACAGCAGTAAATGTACCTACACTTGAAGCTTTAACAGGTGGCGCAGCAGGATCAGCAGTAACTGATGGTCAACTAAAAACAGCATACGAGAAATTCCAAGATGCTGAAACAGTTGATGTTGGTTTAATTATGGCTGGACCTTCTTCAAGTACAGCACACGTTGATAATCTAATCACTATTGCAGAGACTAGAAAAGACGCTGTTGTATTTGCTTCACCACAAAGATCAGATGTAGTAAATATCACTAACTCAAATACACAAATGACAAATGTAATCGGATTCTTCAATGCAATCAGATCATCTTCATATGTTGTTTTTGATAGTGGTTACAAATACCAATACGATAGATATTCTGACGTATACAGATTTGTTCCATTAAACGGTGATATGGCAGGTCTTTCTGCGAGAACAGATACTGTTGCAGATAGTTGGTTTTCACCAGCTGGTTTCAACAGAGGTATTGTTAGAGGCGCTGTTAAATTAGCGTTCAACCCTACTAAAGCTCAAAGAGATCAACTTTACCCAGCACGTATCAACCCAGTTGCTACGTTCCCAGGTCAAGGTACAATCTTGTTTGGCGATAAGACAGGTCTAACAACTCCAAGTGCTTTTGATAGAATAAACGTAAGAAGATTGTTTATTGTATTAGAGAAGGCAATTTCAACTGCTTCTAAATTCCAATTGTTTGAATTCAATGATGAATTCACAAGAGCGAACTTTAGAAATATCGTTGAGCCTTTCCTAAGAGAAGTACAAGGCAGAAGAGGTATCACAGACTTCCAAGTAGTATGTGATGAAACTAACAACACAGGCGAAGTAATTGATAGAAATGAATTTATAGCTGAGATATATGTTAAACCAGCTAGAAGTATCAACTTTATCACATTATCTTTCGTTGCAACAAGAACCGGCGTTTCGTTTGACGAAGTAGCAGGTTAGTAGAGGAGAAATAGAAAATGGCAAACATAAATGACTTCAAAGCTAAACTTGCAGGCGGTGGCGCTAGAGCCAATCAGTTTAAGGTAACTTTACCTTTTCCTGGCTATGCAAGTGTTGGTGGCGAAATAGAAGATATGGCTTTCTTATGTAAATCTACAGCTTTACCAGCTATGACCGTTGGAAACATAGAAGTAAAGTTCAGAGGTAGAGATATAAAGATTGCTGGAGATAGATCAATAGATGCGTGGACTGTAACTGTTTACAATGATACAAATTTCAAACTAAAGAATGCGTTTGAAAGATGGCAGAACGGTATTAACAATATGACTGACAACGAAGGTTTAACTAACCCAGTTGACTATCAAGTTGATGCGTTCCTAGATCATTTAGATAGAAACGGTAATACTATAAAATCTTATACACTGAGAGGGGCTTTCCCTACTTCAGTTGGTGGGATTCCATTAGACTACGAAACTGTTGATCAGATTGAAACGTTTGAAGTGACTTTCCAATATCAGTATTTCGAAAGTAACACAACAACCTAATAAAGATTGATATAGGGGCGCTCTAAGCGCCCTTATAAATATTTTTAGTAAAGGAAATATAAATTATGGCAGAACTATTCGGCTTTAGTATTACAAAGCTAACAAAGAAAGCAGATCCTAAACAAAGTTTTACAACCAATCAGGCTGATGATGGAACACAAACCGTAGCAGCAGGAGGTCACTTTGGTTCATATTTGGACATGGAAGGAACTGCGAAAACAGAGCAAGACTTAATTCGTAGATATAGAGAGATCGCAATTCACCCAGAGTGTGATATGGCGATTGAAGATATTGTTAATGAAGCAATTGTTGCGAATGAATTGAAAGACGCCGTGAGAGTTATCTTTAATGATCTACCTTACGGAAGAGAAATCCAAAGAAAAATAGAAGACGAATTCCAAGAAGTTTTAAGATTAATGAACTTCAATACAAAAGGCCACGATATCTTTAGAAGATGGTATGTTGATGGTCGTGTATTCTATCAAAAGATTATTGATAGAGATAACCCTAAGGCAGGTATAGTTGAATTAAAATACATTGACCCTAGAAAGATTAAAAAGATTAGAGAAGTCAGAAAGAAAAGACCTGATGTTCCTAGTCCATCTGCTATGAATAGTCTAGCAGTTGTTGATGAATATATTGAATACTTTTTATTCAATGAAAGAGGTGTAACAGGAACTACTGGTACTGGTGGTATTAAGATAGCGCCTGATACTATCGCATTTTGTGCGTCAGGTGTTATAGACCAAAACAAAAACATGGTTCTATCATACTTACACAAAGCGATTAAACCTGTTAATCAATTAAGAATGATTGAAGACGCAGTGGTCATTTATAGAATAGCAAGAGCACCTGAAAGACGTATCTTTAAAATAGACGTTGGTAATTTACCTAAAGTAAAAGCTGAACAATATTTAAGAGACGTAATGGCGAGATACAGAAATAAATTAGTATATGACGCCAACACAGGTGAGATCAGAGATGATCGAAATTACATGTCAATGCTTGAAGACTTTTGGTTACCAAGTAGAGAAGGTGGAAGAGGCACTGACATAACAACTTTACCTGGAGGTCAAAATCTAGGTGAGATGACTGATGTTGAATATTTTAGAGCGAAACTATATCGTTCTCTAAATGTTCCTGTTAGTAGATTAGAAGCTTCTCAAGGATTTAACATGGGGCGAGCCTCAGAAATTACTAGAGATGAATTAAAATTTACTAAATTTGTTCAAAGATTAAGAAAGAAATTTACAGAATTGTTTAATGATATTATGAGAACACAATTAGTGTTAAAAGGTGTAATATCAGAACAAGACTGGCACATAGTCAAAGATTGCATACAGTATGATTTCATACAAGATGGACACTTTGCTGAACTTAAAAACGCAGAACTTCAAAGAGAAAGACTAGCGTTGGCAAATGAGATGAGAGATTATGTTGGTAAGTTTTATTCTGTACAATACATAAGAAAAAATGTTTTAAAACAAAGTAACAGAGAAATGGAAGAAATGGATAATCAGATCAAACAAGAAATTGATGATGGTATTATTCAAAATCCCATGACAAATATACAAAATGAGGAGAAAAAATAATGAGTGAAGAAGTAAAAAGTTTCGTTGATAAACTTGCGGCAGGCGACAACGCTGGTGCTGGTGAAGCATTTAAAGATGCTTTGAGAGTTAAAGTTGGATCAACGTTAGATAATCATAGAAAAGATATGGCAAGTAATTTGTTTAATAATACAAATAATCCAATACCTGAAGCAGAAGCACACAGTGACCCTAAACCAGAAGTAGCTGATATAGGAACTTTTACACCAGATGGACAAGTGCAGACTATGAATGATGTTAAAGATGGTCAAGCTGAACTTGACTTAACACAAGATGGTACAGCAGATACCATGGTAGGAGTTGATGTCAATGCAGGTGAGTCAAATAGTTAAAGAGAATCTTTTAGTAGATTCAAAAACTTACAATAGTCTTTCGCCTATTATGAAAGACGCAATTAAAGATGTCTTTAGTTTCTATGAAGAAGCTAAAGGCAATGTTGTTGAAAGATTTGAAAGCGCAATTAAAGAAGTTGCTGCTATACATAGAATAGAAGTAAAACAAATAGAAGATTACTTTGACGAAGAAGTAATTGAAAAATTGGGAGAATAACATGGCGTGGGTAAAGATACCAGGTACAAATGGAAAATACCAATATGGAAATACTGCTCCAGGGCGTAGTACATATAAGGGTTCTGCTCGTGGTGCTAACTGTACTATCTCTCGTGGTATAAGAACTCGTATTAAACCGGGAACTAGTGAGAAAACAGAGACATATATTAGATGTAGAGTAACCAGTACACAAAAAGAAATTGGTGAGTTGTCAAAAACTTACTATGATACTAAAATTTAATTTATGAATGCGACTAAACTAACTGATAATGATTTTAATATTATAGTTAAAGCAAATGGTATTGGAAATGAAATTGATCAGACTTTAGTAGATGTTGAAGCGTCTAACAATGCTTCAAGTGAACCAAAGGTCGCAATCGCAGATATACATTATGAAATATTAGGTACTGGTAAGTGTACAGTATTTTTTAAGAATGATAAAGAAAAGAAAGTAGAGTTAGAAGGACGTGGTAATTACGGACTTAAACCTACTGAAGATAGAATTAAAGATGTAATAGGTGATATTTTACTAACAAGCGACTCTGATGTTACAAGTTATAATGTAGTAATAGAGGCACAAAAAGAATCAGGATATACAAACTAATGGCTGACACAGTAACAACACAAACAATATCAGACACATCAGGTGTCAAATTTGTAGCGAAACTTACAAATTTTTCTGATGGAACTGGTGAAACTTTAGTAAAAAAAGTGGACGCTTCTGAATTAACTTTTATGTCAGAAGATGGAAACAGAACAATAGCGAGAGTATATTACTCAATCAATACATCAGATAGTAAGTCAGGAGTAGAGTTTATTTGGGATGGAACAATCAATGCGACTGCGTTATTCTTATCTGGTAACGGTTTTATGGACTTTAGAACAGATGGGAACAACATACCGAACAATGCTGGAACACCTACAGGCGATGTTTTAGTCTCAACAAAGAATTTTGCGAGAGGTGATAATTACACGATTATTGTCGAGTTTAGATAAAAAAAAGTATAAATATATACTACAAAGAGAGAAAAATTTATGAAACTAATTTCCGAAGAAATAAACAACGCCGAGTATCTTATAGAAGAAACTAACGGTAAAAAAGACTACAAGATTAAAGGAATCTTTTTACAAAGCGAAATAAAAAATAGAAATGGAAGAGTATATCCAAAAGATGTACTTATGAATGAAGTAAAAAGATATAACCAAGAATTTGTTAATAAGAAAAGAGCGTTTGGCGAGTTAGGACACCCTGATGGACCAACAGTTAACCTAGAAAGAGTATCACACATGATTACGAAACTCTATCCAGATGGTAACAATTTTATTGGCGAAGCAAAAATAATGAACACACCGTATGGTAAGATTGTAAAAG
>JAAHTG010001356.1_pt1 | contig 16877 bp, 14 predicted proteins | sample 6116081 | NCBI WGS metagenome assembly JAAHTG01 (sample SAMN13939989, study PRJNA603662) | sponge metagenome | isolation source: marine sponge | host: Mycale hentscheli | place: New Zealand | collected 2005 | reverse complement strand
AACTTAAAATACTCATATGATATGGACTATAATCCTATGGAAAAGGATGACCTATCAGATTTTATGGATGAATATATTGAATATTGTACCGATAATATTCACAAAATTTTTTCTAAAGAAAAAGATGCAGTGGTAGCAGATGCTATTTTAGAATTATTTAGAAAAAGAGAAATGATGGATATCTTTAATAAAAAAGCTCTTTATCTTTGCATTAGAGAAATGGTAGATGTAAAAACTCCTCATATAACTAGAGTTGCTAATCAACTAGGAAATATATTTAAAAAACATTTTATGTTTTATAAAGAATACGGGTACACAGATTTCGAATAATCCCATATTTATCAACATGGGACAATTAGATAAAAATATATTTGGAGGTAAAAAATTCTCAGATATTTTAGAAGAGATTTATAATAACCAAAAGAAAAAAGAAGAACAAATTTCTACTTTAATCTCGGAGTTAAAACCTTTAATCCAAGACATTGGAGATGCTACTCTTGTTGTTCCCCTTCTTAAGGAATATTTAGAAATTTCTGTTAAAAACGATGAGCAGCTTATTAAAATGGCTACTATCATCCAACGTGCTGTCCAAAACGAATCTTCAGATGATGGTAACTTTGGTATGACAGAGGAAGAAAAACAACAGTTGTTAAATGAAGTGAAAAAATTTAACGGTGATAAGAAAAAATAATGGCTTTAAGGTATGGTCCATCCAGTATAAACTCGGGGTCGCCTAAACAATCTAGGTCCACTGCAAAACGAGAGATTAGACCCGTTAGGGTTAAGGATATAATTTTATCTCCTAATCACCCTAGATTTGAAGAAGTTGGGGGATGGATAGGATTAGGTACTATATTTTTTGAAGATGCGGGCAATCCAGGTTTAAAGTCTCCTACTAAAACTACCCAACAAGCTAGACCCTATTTTTCTAACTCTAAATTTTATCCCCTAATTAATGAAATAGTTAGTATTATTCAAAGCCCGGATCCTATCAACAGTCAAAACACAGGGGATTTTGGTAGAACCATTTCATATTATTTTCCTCCTGTTAATTCGTGGAATAGCGCTCACCATAATGCTATTGTTTCTCCTTTAGGAGACAGTTTAAATCCCTCAGTTGAAGATTTAAAAAATTTAGGGCAAGTATTAGATGGAATTCCTAATAGACCAAAAGAACAACAATCCCCTGCTTTTTTAGGAACTCAATTTAAAGAAAGAAACAACATTTATCCTTTGTTTTCTTATGAAGGAGACTATATTTTAGAAGGGAGATGGGGAAACAGTATTAGATTAGGTAGTACTGTAAATAATGGATATATTAAAAATCAATGGTCCTCTGAAGGCGAAAATGGGGATCCTATCTTAATTATTAGAAATGGACAAAACCCAAATAGTGATCAAGAAGGGTGGGTACCCACCATCGAAAATATAGGAGATGATGACTCCTCAATTTATTTAACTAGTACCCAAAAAATATCTTTTTTTCCATCTAGTTTTAAAACTGACTCTTTTGGTCCAAATGATACTTCTATTACCCCTCCTTCAGAATACCAAGGAAACCATATAATCCTCAACTCAGGTAAATTAACTCTAAATGCTAAGTCTGAAGGGGTATTAATTAGTTCTCCTAAAGTTATTCATTTAAGCTCTGGGGATGGAATTCACTTAGATACTCAAAATCAAATAGTTTTATCGGCAAATGAAGTTTACATTGCTGATAGAAGTGCTTCTGAGAGAGTAGTATTAGGGGATAAATTAGTTGATGAATTACAAGCCTTAGTTTCAGCCCTACAGTCGTTAGCATTTTCTTGTGAAATAGCTGCGGTTGGAAGGGAACCCATCCCTGCATTAAACCTTACAGGAGCTTCTTTAAAAGAAGCATGTTTTGATTTTCAAAAAGCGTTAGAAGGTAATAATCCTAAAATTTTATCAAAAAGAGTTAAGGTAATATAATGGCTATTAACATAAACCAATATAGACCTAACAGTATATTCGTTTTAAGTAACGATTATTATATTGATATCAACGAAACTTCAAATGGTAAAGTTACTCTTCAAGTAAAATCTCCTGAAGGGGCGGTGTTTTCTGAAGCTGAACCTGTAGATGCCACTGTAGCTTATAATCCTTTATCTTTAAAACCTTATGTTGATACTACTATAGTTAATATAGTAAATGAACTAGGGGTTGAAAGTTTAGAGGTAATTGAAATAATACAAAAACAAATCCCTCCTGCTGAAAATAAAAATTCAACAATAAAGATATTTGGAAGGGTGGTAGATAACCAGAATACCCCTATATCTAATGCTCAACTTACTCCTGTATTTTTATCATTCCCCCCTCCTTTCCCAGCACCCCAATCCCCAGAATCAGGAGAATATACAGATTTTGAAAATACAACATTTGAGATAGGAGCTCCTATTATTGTAGCTCCTACTAGCAGTAATGAAGATGGGTTATTTGAATTTATTTTTGACCAGTCTGAAGAGATTGATTTTGCTCAATCTTCTATAATGGTTAGCAAAGATGAATATTTTCCTAAACAAGTTGGCCCTAAATTTCTTAAAACCGGGGAAGAAGTATTAGTTAAAACTAATACAATTTCTACAACACAAGTTTCTGCTTTTATAGTTAATGAAGAATTTGATGTAATTGGTGGGGTCATTAATGCCACCGTTACTCTAGAAAATTCATCAACAGGAGAACAAGCAACTGGGATTGGGAAATCGGGGATACGACATATAGCATCAAGGATAGCTGAGGAAAATGCGAGGCAACAATTTATTGAGATAGTTGAAGAAGAAATTACAATAAATATAGACTTATATGATTTAGGTAAAATTCAATTATTGTCTAATCAAATAAGTATAGAAAGTTTAAGACCTTTAGAAATACAAGCATTAAAACAAATTGATACTACTGAGGTTGAAATTATTGTTGATACCCTTAAATCTGATTTACCTTTAGAAACCAGAGTTCAGCTTATTCTTTCTACTAAAAAGGAAGAACTTAAAAGAAGAGCAATACCTTATGTTTTAACTTTATTAGCTCGATTTGGTCCCAATATTGTAAATTCTATATTAGGGGGTATAAAAGATCCTCTTTCTGATGCTGTATGTCTTCCTAAGGAAAAATTACAAGAGATTTTAAATAAACGAAATGAGTTAACTAGAACTATTAATAATGCTTATAAAGTTGTTAGAACTTTATCTAAAATTTTAAACGTATCAAGAGCTTTTATTACTGGGTTACAAGTAGGGCTGTTAATAGCCCAAGCACTCTCTGCAATCCCACCAGGAAGATTTGGATGGTCGGGGACGATGGAAAAAGGATTTAAAGAGGTAGATAAAATTTTAAAACGAGCCTCAATTGCAGTAAATGGTCTTTCTATATTAGCAGCAACTACAGGTGCTGTATTAGCTTTTATTTTACAATTATTAGCATTATTAGATTTCTTACTCCAAAGTTGTTCCGAAGAAATCAACTCAGATGGGGAATTTACCTTAAGTTTTGTTGAAATAAATGATGAACTAAATTCATTTACTGATCCCACTACGGGTCAAACCGAAGGTATTATTGATCCCCTAACTGGAGATCCATTTCCTTACAAAGGGTTTACATTTGAAATTAAACAAGACACTAGCCAAAATTTTCAGTATCCTAAAAGATTTGCAATTGCTAGGAATATTCAAGGAATTCAAGTATTAAAAAGTGAATCATCATTTGCTTCAAACCCTGAAATTTTAATCCAAGAACTTAAATTTGTTATTGACAGAGATAATTTAAGAGCAGATTAATTAAATATTTATTAACAATGAAACAGAGCGAGTTAAAAAAAATGATTAAAGGAGCCGTTAAAGAGGCTATTCAAGAAGAATTAAAAGATATTTTACTTGAAGCAGTTCGTACTCCTAAACAACAAGTAGTTGAATCTATTCAACCCCAACCCCAGAAGATAGTTGAGGGACCCTCTATGAGTTCAAATGAAAGACGCACAGCTTATCAAAATATATTAGGAGATATGCAAACTTCTTTTGGAACTCAAGATGTACCCCAACCCCTTCAATTAACAGGTAATATAGATACTGCATCTCCTAATGGCCAATTACCCCAAGGAAATGTTTCTATGGATCAAATAATGAATTTAATGAATAAATAATGGCTTTTATAATCCCCAGTAAATTTCCTATTGATACTTTACCCGATGTAGCTATTGGGGTATCTGTACCTTTTACAGGAAAAGCTGTGTTTAATCAGACTTACATTACTTCAGATCAAATAAAATCTAATTTAATTAATTTTTTTCTTACTAATAAAGGTGAAAGATACTTAAACCCTAGATTTGGGGGAAACTTAAGAAGTTTATTATTTGAAGCTATTTCTCAAAATACTTTAGATGCTTTTGAAGCTAAAATAAAAACGCAATTAAAATTTCTTTTTCCTACAATAACCATATCTAATTTAGACATAACATCGTTCCCTGATAAAAATATTGTAAATATAACACTATCTTACCAGATTCTAAACCAACCGTTGGATGAGATCCAAATAAATTTTGATTCAAATGGCTTATAATACTAATACATCCACCCAGTCTAATAAAAATAATAGAGCTGAAAGAAATATAAGGTATATTGATAAAGATTTTAGCAATTTTAGAAGTTCTCTTATAGAGTTCACTAAAACATATTTCCCGGACAGCTATACAGACTTTAGTCCCTCATCCCCTGGAATGATGTTTATGGAAATGGCATCATACGTTGGGGATGTTTTATCCTTTTATCAGGATAATCAAATTCAAGAAACGTTTACACAATTTGCACGACAAACCCCTAATTTATATCAATTAGCATATATGATGGGTTATAAACCCAAAGTAACAGGGGCGGCAGTTGCAACCGTAGAATTATTTCAAACTGTAGATGCTGTAAGTGGGGGACCTGATTTAAGTCAAGCGGTTGTTATTCCTAGTAATACAATCGTAGAATCATCTACTTCTGGCCAGGCTTCTTTTATTATTGAAGACTTTTGTGATTTTTCAGTTTCAAGTTCAACAGATTCTACAGAAGTGACAGTATTTAGTGTTAACGGAGCAAATGTCCCTACTAAATTTCTTCTTAAAAAAACAAGAAGAGCAATTTCGGCTACAACATCCTCAGTAGACTTTACATTCGGATCTTATGAAAAATTCACAACTGTTAATATTCAAGATGAAAATAATATAGGAATTATCGATAGTAAAGGTGGGGGGGGGGGTATTGGGGGTGTTTGTCCCTATTTAGGCCAGGACATAATCCCCCTTCCAGAAGTAAATGCTAGTCCCTCTACTGGAGGATTTAATGTTCCTTATATTTTAAAATTATTTAGGACACAAAGAAGATTTTCTACTAGATTTTTAAATTCTTCAATTTATCAAATTCAATTTGGATCAGGTAATTCTGGGTTAACTGATGAGAATGTTATTCCTAATCCTTCTAATATAGGAGAAGGTGGTGGGAACAGAAAAGCATTAGAGGCTTTTTCTCCTGCTAATTTTACATTTACTAATACTTATGGAACCGCTCCTGTTAATACTACTTTAAATATTACTTATTTAAAAGGGGGAGGCATTTCTTCTAATGCAGCTGCCAATACTTTGACAGGTATAGATATTTCAGGGGTAACAGGAGGAAATGCTGCCTCCAGAGCCTCAGTTAGATGTAACAACCAAGAAGCAGCTTCAGGGGGATCAACAGGAGATTCCCAAGACCAAATCAGAGAAAATTCTCTTAGAATGTTTGGCACTCAGTTAAGAAGTGTAACTGAAGATGATTATACTGTTAGAGCACTTAGCATGCCCGGGATTTATGGGACTGTGGGGAAAATTTATGTTGAACCCGAAAAAATTGAAAATTTAAACCCCCATGCTAGACCCGCAGTACTTGATATGTATGTACTGGGTTATGATGTTAATAAGAATTTAACCTCTACATCCCCATCTTTTAAAACTAATCTATCTACTTATCTTTCTCAATTTAGAATGATAAATGATACAGTTAATATTAAAGATGGATTTGTTGTTAATATTGCCGTTGATTTTAGTATTGTATTGAGACCTAATTACGCTGGTAATCAAGTTTTAAATAAATGTATTGTGACGTTAAAAGATTATTTTGACATAGATAAATGGCAAGTTAATCAACCTATATTCTTAACAGATATATATACTATATTAGATAGAGTTGAAGGCGTACAAACTGTAAAATCAGTAGATGTTTATAACAAATCAGGGGAAAGCGCAGGATATTCTAAATATGCTTATGATGTTAAAGGAGCTACCCAAAATAATACAGTATTTCCCTCTCAAGACCCTAGTATTTTTGAAGTAAAATACCCCAATTCTGATATAAGAGGATCTATAACAAACTTTTAAAAAATGGCAATATATAAACTCTTCCCAGAAAAAGATTCAACTTTATACTCAGCTTATCCTCTACAAAATACGGGATTAGATGAAATATTAGAAACATCTACTACTTATATTCCTAATAGCCCACAAGTTAGTAGATTTCTTATACAATTTTCTACTAATGAAATTCAAACTTTAGTAAATACTATTATTAGTGGATCCGTAACCGATGCTACGGGGTCTTTACTAACTGGAAGTAAGGATTATAAATCATACTTAAAATGTTTTATAGCAGAAATAGAAGGAATCAGTACTGATACTACTTTAGAAGCATACCCATTAGCGGAATCTTGGAATATGGGTACTGGGAAATTTAATGATTCTCCTAAGACTGAAAATGGTTGTGGGTGGACTTATAGATTATCTTCGGGATCCGGTGCTTGGAAAACAGAATCTTTTAGTACGGGTACCACAGGCTCATTTTTAGATAGTAATAAAGGAGGAGGGGTATGGTATACTTCTTATAACGACACAAGTTTGGGTGTAAATCAAGAATTAAGTTATAGCAGTAATAAAGATTTAAATGTTGAGGTTACGGATTCTACTAAATTATTTTACAGTGAAAGTATAATTAATAATGGATTTATTGTTAAACAATCTCATAACTCAGAATTTGTAGAAGCCGAAAGTAGAGTATCTGAAATTAAATACTTTTCAATAGATACCCATCCTATATATCCCCCCGAATTAGAATTTCAGTGGAGAGATTTTACGTTTATTACCGGATCTTCTACAAATACTATTATTGATACCCAAGAAATAGTAGCTACTTTAGCTCAAAATCAACAAGAATATAGAAGAGATAGTATCCAGAAATTCTATATTAATAGTAGACCTCAATTTCCCACCCGTTCATTTTCTACAGACTCTATTTATAATAAAAATTATTATTTACCTACTGGGTCGTATTATGCTGTTAAAGATTTAGCCACTAACGAGTTTATAATCGATTTTGATACTCAATTCACCCAAATCAGCGCAGATGAAAGGGGCAGTTATTTTACAATTTATATGAACGGATTAGAACCTGAGAGATATTATCAAATCTTAATAAAAACAACAATAAATGGTACTACTTTAGTATTAGATGATAATTATTATTTTAAAGTAATTAACGGATGAGTCAAAAAGTAAATTTAACTAAACAAGGATTTCTTTCCTCAGCATATAAAAATGCTATTGATACTTCATTTACTCAACTGGTCCAACCCCCACCTCCAGTTGAAGAAATAATAAGTGTAGAACAATTTTTTGATTTATATCAAACTTTATTTTATGAAATTCCTGCTGAAGGTTCTATCAATTCCCACACATATTTAATCAAACAAAGTACTGAATATATTGGCTTTACAGAAGAAAAAGAACAAGATATACAAGTATTATTAGACGAAATTACTTTATTAAGAGAAGAATTATTAGATACTCAAAAACAACTAAGAGATGCTGAAACTAGTGGTAGCATATTAGCCCAATCTTTATCATCAGAAGGTAGCATAGAAACCCAATTTACAAGTGATATAACTAATGTTGGAAGCTCCTTAAATAGCAATGTTGGAAGAAGTAGGGTAATTAATTAATATTTATATTAAATGGCTATAATACAATTAATAGATCCTACTACTTTTGAACCTCAACAATATTCTGTTGGGGATGAAAGTACAATTCCTTCATATCCTATAAATTCTACTTTTACATTAGAAGGAGGAAGGGTTGAAACTAGTATTTTTGATTTAAATGGTAATTTAATAATTTATAACCCTAATGCTTCGTATGGTACTGTTGAAAATGGAGTAGGAGGTAATCCTGATTTTTCTGATGGTCTTTTAGTATATCCTGAACAGGCTTGTTTAGATCAAGGTTTAGAGATTGGAAGTTATAATGTAGTTTATAATTTTTTAAATAATGAACTGTCATCTTCCAATGAAAATAGATTTAGAATTAAAGAAATTTCTTCTAATAGACAAGAAGTTAGACTTACTACTTCATTTTTATCTGAGGATGAGTTAAAACAGGAAGTAAACAATTTCTTCCCAGATGCCCTTTCTTCTGGGAATTATCCGGATTTTGCTCTTAATTTTGGTAAGGGCCAATTATATATTGCTAATAATATTTTATTTGATGGATCTAACGATCAATACTCTATATTAGTTAAATTATATAAACCCCTCCCTTCATTTATTGGAGGAGAAGGTGGGATTAATAATTTATGGATTGCTACTAGTCAAAGAGATACTGTTGCTTATAATGTTGAATTTGAACAAGAAATAATTCCTGTTAAGACTACTATTGACTTAAAAGGACCTAATTTTTCATTACCTCTTAATAACCAGGTTCACAGTTCACTAAAATTAACTAGTTTTGATGGGTTAAATAATGTAGCAGGTATACCTTCATCCTCATATAATCAATTACAAAGTATTTTAGCTGAAAATGGAGTTGAGATTAATATTGATTACACTAAATTAGATAATTTTATACATTTTTCTTCTGCTGAGGAAAGAGTGAAAAATTTTTATTCTAAAGTAGGATTAATATCTACTTTATCCCATTCAATAGCAACTCTACATAGTGGTTCATCCGAAAGTAAAGAAGTTACAGAAACTAAAATTACTAATATAATTAAAAATTTCGATGGGTTTGAGTATTTTATGTACTATAACTCAAGCTCGGAATCATACCCAACAGGATCTTTTCCTGTTCCTTATCCCAAAGATCCTACTACAACTGTTCAACCTTTTACTTTAGTTAGTACTTCTAGTACAGCAGGAGAAGCTTGGTATAATAATGCTGTTACTTCTTGTTCATTATTCGATTTAGAAAATTCTGATAACTTATCATATACTATTCCTGATTATTTGTTAGAAGATCCTGATAACGAACCCTATAAAAAGTTTGTAGAAATGATTGGGCAACATTTTGATACATTATTTGTATATGCCCAAGATATTTCTAATAGGTACAATGCTGATAATAGATTAGATTTTGGCATTTCTAAAGATTTAGTAGGAGAAGCTATTAAATCAATGGGTCTTAATTTATACACAGGCAATTTTACAGCTACTGATTTATATTCTTCATTTACAGGGATCAATTCAGGAAGTGGTTTATTACCCCCTTTACCTTCAGGACAAACTAATATAACAACTTACATAACAGCTTCTGATTTTGCTACTCCTATTGAGGATGTTAATAAGCAAATTTATAAAAGAATATATCATAGTTTACCTTTACTTTTAAGGCAAAAAGGATCTTTAGCAGGAATTAGAACATTAGTAAATTGTTTTGGAATACCTAAAGAAATTCTTACTCCTAGAGAATTTGATATAAAATATTTAGCAACAACTCAATCTCTCCCAAACGTTAATGAATCAGGGAGTATTAATTTTACTACTTCTAGTATTAGTTTACCTCCTTCTAAAAGTGGATATATTCCTTCTGAGTTGTTATCCCCTACTGTTAGGGTACAACAAGATAGTATGCTTAAAAGTGAAAGCTATGATAGAAGCTTACAATATGTTGAAGTAGGGTATTCTCCACAAGGATATTATGATGAAAATAGTTTATCTTCTTTTGACCCCTTAGGAAGTGACTTTCCAGGTTTTAATGAATTTTATTTTGGTGATTATATTAATTATTATTCTACTAAATTTATAAACCCCGCATCGACTACTTCAGATCAAAATGTAGAATGGAATTGGGGGGCGTTTATTAGATTTATAAAATTCTTTGATAGTTCATTATTTAATATGATCAAAGATTTTTCTCCTGTAAGGTCTAGTACTGCTACAGGAGTTATAATTAAACCTACTATTAAAGAACGCCCCAGACAACGACCACCTCAAGTAACTTATGAGAATAAAACTTATAGTGGATCTGTTTATAATGATTATTACGATTGGGATACTAGTTCTTCAATCCTTAGAGCAATAGGTGATTATGATTCTAGATTAAAAACAGGATCATATGAACGTCCCGGTTCTACAGGAGGTGGGTGGAACAATTCAAATTATGTTCAATTCATCTCAGGAAGTGCTGCTGATAAAAAAGGTTGGAGTAGAGGTAATTTATTAACCCCTGTTGAAGGACTAGTCCAAAATTGGTCAGAGAGTGTATTTACTATAATGGGATATGCACAACAAGGCCTTCAAACTGGGTCTAAAACTGTAATAGGAAACTCAAACCATGTAGTAGTTCATAACACTCAGGATGAATTTTATAATGGTATATTTAAACAAACAGGTCAATTATCCGTAGATTATTTAAATAGAGAACAACCTGTAAGTTACTCTGCTGCTTTTGGTTCAGGTGTGATTAAAACAGATAATAATCCTGATAATATTTATAAAAAACCTTCTGATAATAGTTTTACTTTATCTAAAGTAAATATTTTTGGTTATCTACAATTTTTAACTGCTAATAGTGCTGTATTGTGGAACCAACAAAATCAATATATTTACATACAATATGATGATTCAAGTGCTTCTTTTCCTAATAAAGATGTATTATTAGCAAATGGTAGTACTCTTACATTTACAAATAGTGGGAATACTTTTTCTTTTGCAGTAGGAATTCCAACAATAGTAGGGGCAAATCAATCGGGTAACACCTATATAGCGTTTTATGCATATAGTATAACTGCAGGAACTGAATCTGGTTGGAATGCTCTTAGCAGTGTTGATTATATAGCTCCCTATAACCCCATAGATTTAGAAGTAGAACCAGGTCCTTGGGCTTATAATAATTTTAATCCTTTAATAAATAATTCATTTGATCCTGCAGCAGGATTAGTAAATTACAATGGTATTAGAAAATCTACTATTTACCAAGATGCTGATTATTCCCCTTCTGCTTCTAGTTCATATAATCCTATTAATATTGATCTTTTAGTTGCTGGATCGGCTTCAAAAGCAGCTGTACAAGATTCTAATTACAGCTCAGATTGGTGGTCTAATTCTCGTTATAAAGGAAATAAAATTAGCTCCCCTAACTTTAATAGAAAGATTATAACAGTCATCCCAGATACTAACCAATTATATAGTACACAATCATTAGGATTTAATCCCAATTTCGAAGTAAATAACCCTGCTCCACCTTTAAATCCTCCAAGAGACTAAATTAAAAATTAAAAATCATGGGCACATCCCCAAATTTTAACCCACAACCAACGTCCCCTGTGGATCCTAGTCCACTTGCAGGATTACAACCTTCAGCTCCTGTGGGTCTTACTCCTATAGAAGAACAATTAGTTCAAGCTAATGAAATTGCTCTAGACCAAGCTAACTTCCCGGGTATACAAATTAATGGTGTTCTAGGAGGTTTACCAGTTGCAGAACAAAATCAAGAATATTTTGCAGTAGTTTTTGAAGCGGTTGATACTACCCCCGAGATTATAGACCAAACACAGTTTAAAATTACGTACCTATGTGATTCACAATTAAATGTATCTAAACCTGGGGATGATACAGTAGCGTTACTTAATACTGTTCAAAACTTTGAGAGACAAAAAATTGCTAGAGTAAGAGTAGACCAGGGAACTGTGTTAAATAATCAATTAGGTGGAAAACATGAAATTACAGCAGTTGGTTCCTTAGAACCTATTTGTGGAACCCAAATTGGGCAAGGTCCTTTATCTTATGTTACTACTATGAGTTTTAAACAAGCGGGTCAATTAGGTCCTGATTTATCTAGAACCGTTGAGGGGTATTATCAATGGTTACAAAAAACCACAGGATACCAAAATAGAAGTATAGCCTTCTCAAGAACGGGAACAACCAATCAAGGTGACGCCTGGTCACTTCCCGCAACTACAACTGAAGGAACTCTCCATACTTATTTTGATTCAGTTCAAGCCCAACCAAGTGGATCCGCGGTAAACGCTGAAAATTCTCAATCTTTATTTCCTACTAATTATTTAGATGTAATTAATATCTTAACAAGCTCTTTAGACGGAAACTCCAGAGTTAAAGTTAAAGTCCAAGCTTCAATTAATATAGTAACTAGTAGTGTAGCCGATATGTCTATAGGGGTTCTTCAAAGTTTGAATGTTGATTTAACTAATGGAACAAATTCATCTGATTCAAATCAGGATTTATATAGCGCTGTTAGTAACGCTCCTGTTACTTTAAATGTTTATAAAGAAACAGTTTCTGGGGGGTATAATAATAGAGAATTATTAGGAAGTCAAACAATAGCTCTTCCTACTATAAATGATGCATTAGTAGGACCAGGACCTTTAGATACTGTAGTAAATTACCATAAATTTGCCCATAATGCACTTAATCTTATTAATAATTTTTCCTGGAATTTAAATAATTCAGCAAGATTTTTTTCAGTAGAAACAGATTATTTTGATGTAGGATTTGGGGACCATGTATATGGAGAAATTGTTGTACCTGAAGAACAAGAGGCACCTAGTTTAGGACCTATAGGTTCAATTGAAAATTTTATTCTTCATGGAGCATTTCTTGGTGGATATAATATTGACTGTAGTTTTACTGAAAGTTTACAAGTCCATAGAAACCAAGCAGCTCTTAGATCATATCAATATTTTGCAGGTAATAGTATAATGACTCAAGAAACCCCAGAAGCAGATGGTGGGTTTATTAATAACATAACGGGAATAACTGCTAGTTATTTTACCCAAGAAGGATCTGCTTCAGTATATAATTATACTGGGAGTTATTTTGTAGGATTTAATAATTTTAGTAGTAGTGATGAAGGATTGGGTTCATTTATAACAGCTTCTACCCCATTAACTAATTTTTATGGAGGAGATTTTATTCAGATTAATCCTGGAACGGAAGAATATAATATTTTAAATGCGGATTCATCACCTACTAGTAGTTTATTTGCTAATGGGTTAGATGCTGAGGATAAGTTAACTTGGAATAATTTTGGTTTTAATCCTATCCAACAACCCTTTATTCCTAAAACAGGAGATTTTATTAGATTTGAATTTTCTAAACAAAAAGTATATTTAATAACAGGGGTAAATTCATCAGGTAATGCCTTAAAACTTAAATTAGATGGTCGTATACCAGCTTCAACTGTATTAGATAATTTTGTTATATATCGTATAGTAGAAGATGGTCAGTATATTATATTAAATGTTAAAAAAAATAATGAAAAAAGTGTAAATCAACCTTTCAGTGGTATAATAAGTGCTGAGTTCCCCAGTGCAGGATTAGAAGAAAGATCAGACCAATTAATATTTGACTTAAAACAAGCAGGAATTCTCTCAGAACGAGATTATCTTAGATAAAAAAATAAAACTTATAATATTTATTACATATAAATAACACACAAATGGGATATTTAAACAACGCAGTAATAACAGTAGATGCTATCTTAACAGACAGAGGCAGAGAATTATTAGCCAGAGGTGATGGTTCTTTTAAAATTACACAATTTGCCCTTTCGGATGATGAAATAGATTATTCTCTTTATGATCCAACAGATCCTTCAGGTTCTGCTTTTTTTGGTAAAAATATTGAAAACATGCCTTTATTAGAGGCAATGCCAAAAGCTACACAAAATTTAAGATACAAGTTAACTACTCTTCCGAGAGGTACAGCCCAAATGCCTGTATTAGATATTGGGTATACTTCTATAATATTAAGACAAGGAGCTACTTTATCCATTACTCCTCAAACTCTTAATTATTTAGGTAATAACCAAGTATTTGAAGCAGGTGGATATACTGTTACTATTGCTGATGTTAGAACTATGGCCTCATTTGATGGTATTGGAGTCAATACTCAATTAGCCCAAAATTTAAATTCGACCCAAACATTAGGAGCCGCTACACAGAAAACTGTTGTAGGTACTACTATTAATATGAAAGCAACTACAGTTAATTCATTATTTGGATCTACTGCTACTGAAATAAAAACTTCATTATTAGTTGTAGGTAGAGATAGTGGAGCTAGAATTACAGTTCCTCTTACTATTACTAAAAACACACAATAACTTATAATACATGTCATTCAAAAGATTAGAACCAGAAGATTTTTTATTAAGTACTGACTCTGTTATTGCAGGAGCTTTTGCTGGGGGTAGTTCTACAAACACAGCTACTACGGTATTAAATGCGGGAGCAAGCGCTGATTATTACTCAGCAAAAGGAGGGACTGATGGAAGAGCAGAAGTATTTGTTGCTGAAGGGAACAAAACATCTACAGGAGCTGATATTGCCAAACAAGTGGTATACAAACAATTTGCTAATATTATTCAAGGAAATTCTACTGCTACTTTAGATATCGGAGATACATTTACAGCTTTTGTTGTAGACAGAGCTAGGTTTAAACAATCATTATTTCCAGGTAGTTTTGTTTTAAATTCACAATCCCCTCAAACAGGGTCAGCTAATGTTTCATTTGGTAATGCCGGAAGAGTATTTTCAAGTGCTGATAATTCAATGTTTTTCTACCCAGATATTGGTGCAGGTTTATTAAATTCAACAGGTATAACTTATTCGGAAGGTATATTAACAGCTCAAAGTGAAGAAGTGATTACTTCAAATTATGTTTTTGTAAGAGCTAGAAATGCTGAATTTAATTATTCTCAAAATCCAACTTTTGTAGATACTAATGGAGGTGTAAGATTTACAGACTTTATTTCATCTCCTCAAACATTTGTTACAACAGTAGGATTATATAATGACAATGGAGATTTATTAGCAGTAGCTAAATTATCTAAGCCACTTAAAAAAGATTTTACTAAAGAAGCTCTTATTAGAATCAAATTAGATTTCTAAATGAATGGGTGTATTCAAAAAATTAAAGGGTAATGATGTTAGGGTAACCCCTATCCAAACCAGATATGGAGATGGTGCTCTTAAGGGTACTGTCATTGGAGCCATGAACAGAAATCCTGACGGACCAGGAGAAAAAGCTGATAGAACTGAATTTTTTGCAGCTGGAGCTGTTGGTACAGCTAATATTGCTTTACTTTATAATTCTATTCGTCAATTATTTTATGGTTCTTTTGTATCTCAAAATTTTTTGAGTTCAGGAAGTGTATTTTCAACACCCTTTAGTGGGTCTACCACTGCTACCCCTACAGGATTATTTAGTAGATTTGACCCCTCATTTCAGGGGAGTGTAGCTTATGATAGAAATTTTAGAGTAACCCGAGATGATACTGTTAGTATTTTAACTGTAGACTGTTCTTATTTTGGAGAATCTATTGTCCCCGGAACTGTTACAGGAACAGGTTTTACTGATGATGCCGCTGGGAATTTAGTTGATTCAAGTGGAGCTACGGTAGGAAATATATTTTATGACCAGGGCATACTTGTAGCAACTGATGGGGGATCATTAACTCAAATAAGATGTAGCGGATCTTATACAATATATTCCACTCAATACAAATGTACAGCGGATGCAGGGGAATTTAATTATTCTTTAAACCCTACTTTACTTTCCTCATCAAATGTTGAATACAATTCAGCTATTGTTGATAGTCCTGAATTTATGCCTTATGTTACTACTATAGGATTATATAATGAGAACCAAGAATTAATGATGGTTGGTAAGCTTTCACAACCTTGCCAATTAAATCCTTATACTGATACTAATTTTATTGTTAGAATAGATAGATAATTATGTATAAAAAACTAGACCCCCAAGATATTGTAGTAGCAGGTCAACCTATAATTGAACCTGTAGGGAGTGATCCTGGGGGAGTTTGTGCCGATGGAACTGAATATACTACGAGTATTATTAATAGTAGTGGAGGTGGTGCTTTTGAATATAGATACAGATCACTTGCTAATATTATTCAAGGAGATGCTACTCAAAACATCCCAGGAATTGGACCATCAGGATTTGTTATTACTTTTAATAGAAATAATTTTAAAGAAGCTATACACCCCAATAGTTGTTTGTATAATAATATTGCTTTTAAAACAGGTTCTAATGAAATTAATTTTACCGAAGCAGGAAGAAAATATACATCAGTTGATGGTGAGTCCTTTTTATACCCCGATATAGGTATAATCTTAACCAAGACTAATCCCTTAGGAAAAGCTCTTCAAGCAGACAGTGAAATTATAGCTACTAACTCTCAGGTATTTATTAGAGTAGGAGCAAGTGAATTTAATTATACCACTAATCCCTCTTTTTTAGATAAAGACGATAATGTTAGATCATTAGATTTTATATACAACCCCAAAACATATATTACAACGGTTGGGTTATATAATGACAACGGTGATTTATTAGCCGTTACAAAAGTACCAAAACCTATTGAAAAGAGTTTTGAAAAAGAAGTTTTGATAACAATTGAATTAAATTACTAAATATGAATTGGTTATATAATGAAAAAGAAATTACAGACATATCACATTTCCCACCCAACACATTTGGGTTTGTCTATCAAGTAATCACCCCCGAGGGTAAAAAATATGTGGGTAAAAAAGTTTTATTCCACA
>JAAHTG010001355.1_pt1 | contig 16883 bp, 13 predicted proteins | sample 6116081 | NCBI WGS metagenome assembly JAAHTG01 (sample SAMN13939989, study PRJNA603662) | sponge metagenome | isolation source: marine sponge | host: Mycale hentscheli | place: New Zealand | collected 2005 | reverse complement strand
CTTAAGGGCAACCGGCTTGGCATCGAAGCTGGGTTCCCCATAACACAAGATCTGAACGGCCCACATCCGGAAACGGACTTCACCCTGACGGTCGGGTGGCAATTAGCGTTCTAATTAAACGAGAAGCTTGAGGAGGAGCTCCGGCTCCTGCTCTCTAGTGAACCTAAACATCAGGCAATAAAAATGGCAGCCAAGGGGGAAGGCTGCCATTTTCATACTCGGAACATCAAGCCTGCAGCCACCGATCGGGGAGATACATCGGCTACAGGCGATACGGGCTGATCAATGGATTGGCCAGCCAATATGTCTTTTTAGAGATCGCCGGCTGGAACGTTTTTGATTTCTTTCCAGTTAGCATCAGCTTTTTCGATGTTGCCAGGAATGTCTTTAACCCAAATTTTTGAAACATTTGCATCGAGGTTCAAGTAGAGCGTGTCATCAACTACGCGCCATACTGTTGGATCAGCGATGAATTTTTTACCTACAGCCGCGCCGTATGCACAGTATCCACCGTATGCTGGCAGGTATTTTTCAGGGTTTGATGCAAATTTTCTTTTGTTTTTTGCATTGGTGAACAAATAGTTCACACCGTCGATGGTAACAACATGGTTGCCGTTGCCTTGCAATGGCTTTTCGCTGTTGTGGTAAGAAACAAGGTCATAGCCTTGCAGCCCAACAACGCTGTTTGCAACACTATCGGCCGACACAACGGTTGAACCTGCAACTGTAAAGGAAAAGAATGTAGCAAGTGCAATAAGGAGGTTTTTCATTTGGAATGTCCTATCAATATTGTTCATATATGAGTTGTCTATTTCAACTCAAAGGAAACCGATCTGTTTCCCTTGCCAAATTAAATAACTGGGCTTTCAGTTGTTTTCAAGCTGATAATCTACACCTCCCGAAACCGTGATAATCCTATAAAATGCTGTGATAATTTCACGAATTAAAAGACGATTGCGCCAAATTTTCAGTTGTACAGGCATTTACATTTCTATAATATTCTAGATTAGGGCAATTTATAGAAACAGAATAGTATCCTTTGGAGTACACCATGCCAATCCTGGGTCGCCGTGACCATATTATCGATGTCGCTATCAGACTTTTTTGTGAACATGGTTTCCACGCGACGGGGGTCGACCGGATTATGCGGGAAGCAAAAGTCTCCAAAAAAACCCTCTACAATCACTTCCGCTCTAAAGACGAATTGATCCTCGCGGCCCTGCAACAACACGACAGCGTTTTCCGAAACAATTTCGTCAAAGATGTAGAACAACTGGCTAACACGCCGGAAGGTCAGCTAATCGCGATTTTTGATGCCGCAGAAGCATGGTTCTCCAAGCAAAATTTCTTCGGTTGCATGTTTGTCAATGTAGTGGGCGAATATTCTGACCCAACATCACCCATGCGCGACGTAAGCAGGAATTTTAAACAAATGATTTGGCGCTACATTGTCAGTTTATGCGTCGAAGCCGGCGCAAAAAATCCTGAAAAATTGGCTAATGAGCTAGCGCTATTGTTTGAAGGCGCCATCGTGACCGCCCAAATAAGCGGGTCAGCCCTTAGTGCAAGCACGGCAAAAAATGTCGCCAAACAACTGTTGGCAGCCAACCTGGCGAAAAAGGCTGACAAATAGAAGGGGGAACAGGCTAAAGGTCATTGCGCGCCTTCTGCCTTTATGTCTTATTGGCAGCCATAATGTTCGTTTAGAAAGTGCGCTCGATGGCTGATCAAACCCTCTCCATTCTCGAAGACTTGGTAAAAGGTGCCCGCGCAAAAGGTGCTGACGCTGCTGACGCAGTTGCCGTTGACGCCCGTAGCCGCGGTGTAAGCTGGCGCGAAGGCCAATTGGAGGACGTTGAGGGCTCTGAAGGTGAAGACATCGGGCTGCGCATACTGATTGGCAAACAACAAGCCATGGTCTCCACTTCAGATCGCCGACCGGACAGCCTGGCCGAGTTGATTGACCGCACCTTTGCCATGGCCAAGGCCGTGCCCGAAGACGAGTTCTGCGGATTGGCTCCAGAGGACCGTCTCCACAAGGGCCCCCACGCTGAGCTTGACCTATTTGATGAGACAGACGTTTCCGCCGACACGCTCAGGCAGATGGCTGCGGAAGCAGAAGACGCCGCACGCGCAGTGGACGGTGTCACCAATTCGGACGGCGCCGGGGCTAGCGCCTCAACCTGGGCCATATCGCTGATCACCAGCCATGGGTTTGCCGGGCATTATCGTGGCAGCAGTTTTTCCACGTCGGTTTCAGCCCTTGCCGGCACCGGAACTGGCATGGAGCGGGACTATGAGTTTTCCAGCAAACGCCATTTCCAAGACCTTGCTTCGCCGGAAGATGTGGGCCGCGCAGCGGGCGAAAAAGCAGTCAAGCGGTTAAACCCGTCAAAAATCGAAAGCGGACAATATCCGGTGATATTTGACCCGCGCGAAGCCAAAAGCCTTCTGGCGCATTTTTCTGGTGCCATTTCCGGTACCAGTGTTGCCCGCGGGACCAGTTTTCTAAAAGACTTGATGGACCACCCAGTATTTGCTGACGGTGTGACCATCGTAGATGACCCGTTGATTGTTCGCGGCCTGTCGTCCAAACTTTTCGATGGTGAAGGCGTTGCGGTTGCGGCGTCTAACTTGGTGGATGACGGCATGCTTACAAGCTGGCTTCTCAACAGCGCCGCCGCGCGGCAATTGAGCCTTCCGGTAACGGGCCATGGTTCACGCGGCACCTCATCTGCACCGGGCATATCAAGCAGCAACCTTTATATGCAAGCAAGCGATGTCCCGCCAGAAGATCTATACGCAGACATCAAAGATGGACTCTATGTAACCGAATTGATTGGCATGGGTGTAAACGGGGTTACCGGTGACTATAGCCGCGGCGCAGCGGGCTTTAGAATTCGAAACGGTGAATTGGCCGAAAGCGTCAGTGAAGTCACGATTGCTGGCAATCTTAAGGATATGTTTATGGCGCTTGTGCCAGCATCCGACCTAGAGTTTAAATATGGAACCAACGCACCCACCGTTCGCGTAGACGGTATGATGATTGCGGGCGCATAACGAACAGACATTACGCCAAAACCCTAAAGGCCACGATACCATGTCCCTGAAGGCCAATATGTCATGAAAACGGAACCAAAAAAAACCGACGGCATTTCCCGCGAAGACCACAGCCCGTGGGGCCGGGACGACGACATCAAATTGATCAATCAGGTAACCCGCGAAGCCGGGCGCATTGCCCTTTCCTATTTTACCCGCGACATTCATGTTTGGGAAAAATCGCCCAACAACCCTGTGTCCGAAGCCGACATCGCAGTTGACGATTTTTTGCGCACCACTTTGATGCAGAACCGAACCGGATACGGTTGGCTGTCTGAAGAAACCGAAGATCAACCCGAAAGGCTTCGCTGTGGACGGCTGTGGATCGTTGACCCGATAGATGGAACGCGCGCCTATCTGGCCGGCGGAGACGACTGGGGAATATCTGTTGCCCTTGTCCAAGACCAGAAACCGATCATCGCCGCCTTCTATGCCCCGGTTAAAGACGCCTTTTATTTTGCTGAGGCAGGCAACGGCGCCACAAAAAACGGGGCCCCCATATCAACGTCAGCCTGCGCAGACCTATCAACAGCCAAGATGATGGGCGACCCCGCTGCCTTCAAGGCAAGCGGCTTCTGGCCTGTGGCCTGGCCAGCCAGTATGACAGCGGTTCAAGCCAACTCCATCGCACTGAGAATATGCCAAATCGCAGATGCCCAATTCGATTGCTGCGTGACCCTGCGACCCAAAAACGACTGGGACGTGGCCGCTGCCGATCTTATTCTGTCAGAAGCTGGCGGCAGATTAACCACCGGTGATGGCACCGGACTAATTTTCAATCGCGAAAAACCGCTTCACAAGCATATTGTGGCAGGCACAACCCCTATCTTCCCCGCATTAATGGAAAGAGTAACGCCTGCAATTGAACAATGGAGAGCGCAGCATAATACCTGAATTAGCGCATCAGAAATAGTAACGCATTCCAAAAATCACGCTGCCCTTACCTTGGCGGGCACGAAGCGACGAGTCGTCGTACGAAAGACTAAGTTCAATGTCACCGACGAAGGCCGACAATCCAACAGACCAATCCCATAAATTACCAATGTCGTTGCGGAAATCGCGTCCCACATGGGTAACAACTGTCAGGGCTGGTAAGGTTGGTACCGGTAACTCCAGATCGGCGAAGGTATAAAAACTTTGGTTTTGCGGATTGCTCCAGCGCCCCCCAGGCGCATAGGCCGCACCGACTCTGGTAAATGCGATGCCGAAGTCTCTGGAAATGGAAGCTTTGAATTCAGGGTAATATTGGCTGGTGTCGCCGTAGATAGTGTCAACTTCCACGGAAAAATCGTACACATAATCACCGCGGTCCAACGAATAGCCACCGAAAAGCTCTGTACGGAAATTACCGCCTCGGTCCGTGTCGATTTTGGCTGCATCCAAACCGAAATAAAAGCCGCTATCGTGAAAGACACCGATTGATGCCATGGGCGCAATGTCAGCGTCCGAAAGCGATAGCCCTCGGTCACGGTAATCGGTGGCGCCACCAACATAACCATCGATTGAGAAGTCAGAATCCTGCGCCAACAGCGGGCCACTACTAAAGACAAGCGGTGCAACAGCTATTGCCGTCCAAAATTTCTTCACGTTATTTTTCCTCATTATTCACTCCCCACTGGCGACAACTCAGGCAACAAAAGCAATGGATCTAACCGCACGTTTTGCCAGTTAACCCGCCAGTCGACATGTGGTCCGTTCGCACGCCCTTTAGCACCAACTGTGCCAATCACATCACCCTTGGCGACACGTTCGCCTTCTTTAACAGCTACCGAATTCATATGAAACAAGGTTGAAGTAACACCCAGCCCATGATCAATAATAACAATGCCGCCTTCCAGTAAAAAGTCAGCCGCAGCCAGACGGACCACGCCGCCTGCGGGTGCCCAGATTGGCGTGCCAACATCAGCGGCAATATCGAGGCCGTAATGCGGACTACGCGGTTTACCGTTTAGGATGCGTTGACTGCCATAAAAACCTGAAAACCTGCCGTCCGCAGGCTTCAAGAAGCCTTCAACCCAATGAATTTCTGGTGTCATAACCGCGCGTGCAGACCGTACACGGCCATTTTCAACTTTCCGCCGGGCTGTCCATTCCGGTGGCGGGGTCACTGTTTTGGGCGGCAAACCATTGACATGTTCGACATCAAATTGACGCGACTTAACAGTGATATCGTGGCGCTCAGCGGTACCATCCGCATACTTATATTCAAGCGTAGCCACGCCTGTCTCATCGCGGCTAAATCCAATGACGAATGTGCCATCTTTGTGAACCTCAACCGCAGCACCGCCCAGATACACTTGTGTGCCGGTCGCAACCTGACCCCACAGCATGCCGCCTTGAGTGGCTTGCCCTTTCAACATCGGCGCAGTATCTGCCCAGGAAGCAGAAGCCAAAACGACGGCACTCAATACCGCAAAACATTGGATATATGTATTTTTCATCAAACGTATCATTCCCAAAAACAAGGCTAAATCACGGCATTCCAAATACACAGATCAGAAAAGCTTACCTTGCAATAGATTGTCTTTTGCCTTCCTGGCCTTTGGCGCGTTTTTCTTCTTTTGCTTTATCGGAGCAGGAGTGGGTCCCACTGAACCGCCGCCAACGATCTGCGCAGCTTGCCTGCCATCAGTGAAACGCAGTGCAACCCTGTCGCCCTCTGACAAATCTTTCGCCATAGAGACAGGCATGCCTTGCGCATTTTCCACAAGGGCAAACCCCCGGTCCAGCACTCGCTCGAACGATAGGCTATCCAGTACCCGCCCGGTTGAGGTCAGTTTTTCACTTTTCGTCGTCAGGCTTCGATCAAAAGCTGGCCCCAAACGCGCGCCTAGCACTTGCAGTCCTTTGCTTTGAAAGCTAACTGTCTGAAACAGGCGCCCAGGTGTCAGCGACCCGCTGATGCGGTTCAATGCACTCTCTTTGCTACGCGCAATGTAAGACAGTGCTCGTGGCAACCGGTCACAAAGGTCATCAAAGCGTTGCTGCACCATACCGAGTATATCAGACGGCGTCGGCAAGGCCCGCCCCAGCGCATCCAGCTTTTCGCGGCGACCCTGCACCAGCATCTGCTTTTGAAGCGCTAACCGGCGCCCGGTATCAGTTAGCGAAAACAATAATTCCTCACGAACCGGCACTGCATACTCAGCGGCACCAGTGGGAGTCGGAGCGCGCAGGTCAGAGGCAAAATCAATCAGCGTTGTATCAGTCTCGTGACCAACCGCTGATATCAGCGGAATTTGGCTAGCCGCCGCGGCGCGTACAACTACTTCTTCATTGAACGCCCACAGGTCTTCGATCGAACCGCCGCCGCGTGCCACAATCAACAGGTCGGGCCGGGGCACAGCACCGCCAGGTTCCATGCCGTTAAAGCCGTCAATCGCTGCTGCGATTTGCCCGGCCGCCGCCTCACCCTGCACCACAACTGGCCAAACAATCACCCGGCGCGGGAAACGGTCGTTCAGGCGGTGCAAAATATCCCGGATGACTGCACCAGTGGGCGATGTCACCACACCGATGACGCCCGGTAAAAAGGGAATCGCCTTCTTCTGGCCCTCGTCAAACAGCCCCTCGGCGGCGAGTTTCTTGCGTCGTTCGTCCAGCAAGGCCATCAACGCCCCCGCACCGGCGGGCTCCATCGACTGGACAACCATTTGGTATTTGGAACGTGCAGCGTAGGTCGTTAGCTTACCGGTACAGATAACCTCCAGGCCGTCTTCTGGGCGAAAGGCCAACTTTTGAGCCTGACCACGCCAGCACACGCCGTCTAGAACGGCTTTGTCATCCTTCAGCGCAAAATACAGATGGCCTGAAGCTGCGTGTTTGACACCAGAGAGTTCAGCGCGTACCCGCACATAGCCAAACTGGTCCTCAACCGACCGCTTGAGCGCGGAAGACAGATCAGAAACACTATATTCCTGCACGTTGGTAGCAGGCCATTCTTCAGTCATTTTTATTGCCTCGCCGCTTAGGGTCTTGAGTGGTATCAAACCTATGATACAAGAGACAAGCTTACAAGAATTGAGCGGCAACAAGGGCCAAATAAAAGGTCAGTAACGGGACAGAAAATGAATATACTTTTGATTGGCTCGGGTGGGCGCGAACATGCATTGGCTTGGAAAATTAGCGCGAGCCCTTTGACTGACACGCTGTATTGCACCCCCGGCAACGGGGGAATTGAGCCAATTGCCTCCTGTATCAGCCTTGACGTCAGCAACCACAGCGCGGTGATAGACTTTTGCCACGAGCGAGTGATTGGGTTGGTGGTGGTTGGTCCTGAAGCACCACTTGTGGACGGCATCGCAGACGCATTGAACGCTGCAAATATTCCGGTTTTTGGCCCCAGCGCCGCTGCCGCACAGCTCGAAGGGTCGAAAGGCTTTACCAAAGACATGTGCGCCCGCTACGGCATTCCAACAGCAGCATACGGCCGCTTCACCGACCCTGATGCTGCAAAAGCTTATATCGCCGAACGAGGCACACCAATTGTGGTAAAAGCCGACGGCCTGGCAGCAGGCAAGGGTGTTATCATCGCTCAAACCGATACTGAGGCCGATCAAGCCATCGATATGATGTTCGACGGCGAGTTTGGTGAGGCCGGAGTGGAAGTGGTGGTCGAGGAATTCATGCTCGGCGAGGAAGCCAGTTTCTTTGCCCTTGCAGACGGCACAACAACTCTTGCCCTTGCCACAGCGCAGGACCACAAGGCGGTTGGGGAAGGCGACACAGGACCGAACACCGGCGGCATGGGGGCTTATTCACCAGCGCCGGTGATGACGGACGAAATGATTGCCCGTGTCATGGCAGAAATTATTGAACCAACCGCCGCTGCAATGAGCGACATGGGATGCACTTATAAAGGCGTGTTTTTTGCGGGGCTAATGATCACCGGTACTGGACCAAAGCTCATCGAATATAATTGCCGATTCGGCGACCCGGAATGTCAGGTCTTGATGATGCGCATGACCAGCGACATAGTTCCCCTGCTGTTGGCAGTAGCGGACGGTACACTGTCGCAGCAATCGGTGAGCTGGAGCGATAATACCGCGCTCACCGTTGTACTGGCTTCCAAAGGGTACCCTGGAGCCTATTCAAAGGGTTCGAGGATCGAAAATGTTGACGATGCTTCGGCGGATGAAAATGTAGAAATCTTCCACGCGGGCACAAAAGCGGAAAACGGCGATATCATTGCCGTCGGCGGCAGAGTTTTAAATGTAACTGCTCAGGCTCCGTCAGTCAGTCAAGCCAAAGATCTTGCCTATGCAGCGATTTCAAAAATTGATTGGCCCGAAGGTTTTTGTCGAAGCGATATTGGCTGGCGGGCAATCAACCGAGACTAAGTGGGCACTATGCACCGGCAGCAAGCGGCTGAGGCGCTCGTTCACTTACAGTACCAGCCGGGAAGTAAATGGTTATTTTAGTGCCAATATTAGGCTTGCTTTCAATCGAAACCGTTCCGCCCAGTTTTGAGGCAAAAGCCACAACCAATGGCAAACCTAGGCCCGATCCCTCGCGGCTACGATTCAGACCAGATTCCACCTGACCGAACGGCCTTTTTGCAATGACAATCTCGTCGGCTGTCATGCCAATGCCCGTGTCTTCTACCGCCAACAGCGCGCCACCATCGTTGGTCTTGGCCAATATCAGCGACACTTGCCCACCAGACTCGGTGAATTTCACTGCATTTGACAATAAATTTAAACCGATTTGCTTCAACAACCGCTCGTCGGCCTCCAGCATTACCTGAAAGTCCAGTTCGCTACTTATGGTGACACCAGCCTCATGCGCTCGCTGATGAACCAGCCTCATGCACATCTCCAGGCACGGTATCGGGTCCAACAAGCTGATCTGCGCCTCCAGCCGGCCAGCCTCAATTTTTGACAAGTCTAGAATATCATTGATGATCGCCAAAAGATGAGTACCGCTTTTGTGGATATCGCTGGCATATTCAGAATGATTTTGGGCTAACTTATCGCCGCCAATGCCATCTCGGATCAACTCGGAAAACCCCAAAATAGCGTTCAACGGTGTGCGTAACTCATGGCTCATATTGGCTAGAAATTCAGACTTTGTTCGATTTGACAGCTCTGCAGCATCACGGGTTCGCTGCAATTCCAGTTCATGTGACATATCTTCGGTCACATCGCGGCCTGTCATCAACAAATAGGGTTCACTAGCCCCGTCAATCCGGCGGGCGAACAAACGAAAATGACGGATGATTCCACCACGAGTCTCCAGCGCCGCCGGGATATCTGTCAGCGACGCAGTTGTCTTCAGTTCTTCGATAAATCGTTCGAAGAACGTTGATTCTGACCACATCCCGAGGGCACTGACATTTTTACCCAATACAACTTCTTTGCGGCAGCCGAAAATATTGAGAAAAGAAGGGTTCACGTCGATCACTTGGTTGTTTCTCAAGCCAAACAACAGCATAAATTCCGGCGTAACGTTAAAAATATTTTTAAACAAATCACTGCTGAATTTTTGTTTGCCACGGATATCAATTTCGGCAGTGATATCGTTCAGATATGCCACCAGACATGGTTCGCCCGCCCAGTTAGACAATGAGGCGCGGCTGGATACCCATATACAGCTACCATCAAGCCGTAGAAGCCTGAATTCATAGGCGGTTGGAACATCTTCCCCGGCCATTCGCCGAGTGTACATCAGATTAATTCGGTCCAGGTCGTCTGGATGAATCCATTCTTCCAGGCTCTTATCAAGCTGCGAAGTATCATCTGGCTCAGCGCCCAAAATTTTAAAAATAGCGGTATTGGCGAAAACCACCGCATCGCCGCACCGGACAACCACGCCTTCGGTTATATCATCGAGCAATTGGGCCTGGGCACACACATCTGCTTTGGGGTGGCTGGAATAGGGATTAATTGACGTCGTCACGGAAATTGAAAGTTCCTAATTAAATGCGGATACAAACTGAACAAAATACCCCCAGACAATAGCGACCAAATCTTCACAAATAGTGAACAAATTGGGTCAATGAGCGTGCTTGTTTCAACAGCTAATCGGCATTTTTTTGCGTAGTAACCGTGAATTTCCGGCCCGAGGGGTTCAATTTTTGTCAGTTACTCCCATATAAATTTGATATATATCTAAGAAGATAAATAAAAGTGACAAAAGTCACTCAATAAAAAACGACAGAAAAATTGCGAGGATAAAGTGAGGAAAATACTCAAAGTTGCTATGCCTTTAGTGGTCGTAGCTGCGGGTGTCGGCTCTGTAATGGTACTGGCAAGCGCAAAAGAAGCTCCTGAAAAAACAATCGAAGAACCGCGCCCCGTTTCGCTGCATGTGGACAAAGTGCGTTCAGAACGTGTCACTATCTCGGTTGGCACCCAAGGCGAGGTTCGAGCCAAAACAAATATCAGTCTGGTGCCGCAAGTGGGTGGCCGGATTGTCGAAGTTTCTGATGCTTTTGCGGAAGGCGGCAAATTTGGCCCCGGCGAAACGCTCATTCAAATTGATGATGCAAACTATCTGTTAGCCGTAACAAGTGCTGAAGCACGTGTCGCTGAAGCGGCTGTGCGTGTCGAGCAGGAACTTGCAGATGCCAGCATTAAAGCCAAACAGTGGAAAGACTGGGTCGTCGACGGCGAGCCAACACCGCTTGCGCTAAACAAGCCACAGGTTGCCGAGGCACAAGCCAAACTCCGTGCCGCTGAAGCAGATCTGGAAAACGCTAAGCTGGACCTTGCTCGCACGAAAATTCAAGTGCCGTTTGAAGGCCGTGTCCTGGAGCGCAATATCGGCGTTGGCCAGTTTGTGTCTGTTGGCGCAACACTTGGCCGCGTGTTTGCAACAGATACCGTTGAAGTCCGTCTTCCACTTACTGATGCACAACTGGGCGAATTAGCCCTGCCGATCGGTTATGTTGCGGATGAGGATAGAGCTCCTTCAGTCACTTTGTCTGCCAACATTGGCGGCGCAGTACGGTCATGGACTGGAAAAATCGTGCGCGTCAATGCTTCTGTGGATAGCCAAACCCGCTTGGTATACGCAATCGCAGAGGTTGAAGACCCATACGGCGCTGCTGCTGACCACGGCATGCCTCTGGCGGTTGGCTTGTTTGTTACAGCCGGCATCCAAGGCGTAACACCGCATGATGCGTTAATAATCCCCCGTACAGCACTGCGCGGTGAAGATCGTGTTTATGTCATCAACGACAATAAACTGCAGATTCGAACCGTCGATGTTCTGTCCACGTCTGCTGAACAGGTCGTTATTCTAAGCGGCCTGTCTGACGGTGAAAATGTTGTTACATCGCCGGTTCGCAGCGTATTTGATGGTATGCCAGCGCTCCCGATCGAGCGCACCGCTGGCCAATCCGCACCAGCATCGCGGTAGGGGGAAATTATGAACGGTATTATTGAATGGTGGGCTCGCAATAAGGTTGCTGCCAACCTGTTGATGTTCGGTATCTTTATGGCCGGTGTTATCGGTCTGACATCTATGGAGCGGGAAATGTTCCCGCAGGTTCGTTTTCCTGGCCTGCAAATTGTTGTGGCATGGCCCGGCGCGGGTCCTCAGGAGGTTGAAGAACAGATTGTCTCGAAAATCGAGGAATCCGTTCGCGATCTGGACAATATTGAATGGGTCCGATCATTTGCCTCTGAAGGCGTCGGTGAAATATATATCCTAGCGGAGCAAAGCGTCGATTTCACACAGTTTATGAACGATGTGAAAATTCGAGTGGATGGCATTTCTTCACTGCCGCGCGATATAGAACCGCCGCGGGTGCAACAGTGGGTAAACCGCGACGAATTCATACGCGTTGCTGTCCACGGGGACGTGGGCGAGCGTGCGCTAAAACGCCTATCTGAGCAGCTGAGGCGCGAGGCCGCCCAATTACCTGCGGTATCTATTGTTGAACTGTTTGGTGTACGCCGCGAAGAGGTATCCATTGAGGTCAGCGAAGAATCATTGCAACGCTACAACATCAGCTTTGCTGAAGTGGCTATCGCCATGCGCAACAGTTCGTTTAACTCCTCGGGCGGCAAGGTCAGAACTGAAGCAGGTGAAATTACAATTGCAACCCGTGCAATGGCGGATACCGAAAAAGAATTCGGAAATATCATCGTACGCCAAACTGCTGATGGGGCAACCATCCGGGTGAAGGATGTTGCAACTGTTGTCGACGGTTTTGAAGACAATGAAATTCTCGCCACATTAAACGGTGAACAGGCGGTTCTTTTGCAGGTCATGACCACGGAGATCATGGACATTGTAACTGCATCAGAATCAGTCACGAAGTGGATTGAAGAACGCAGGGAAACACTACCTGCTGGTGTTCAATTGACTTTATGGACTGACAATAACGAGGCCTTTGAAGGTCGCATGCAAACCATCGGTAGTGCTGCTTTTTGGGGTCTAATACTGGTTTTGATTGTTCTGCTGCTTACGCTGCGTCCAAAAGTTGCTTTTTGGGTAGCTGTCGGCATCGCCACAGCATACGCGGGCGCTTTCATTCTATTGCCAAGCCTCGGTGTGTCGCTCAACATGCTCTCCACTTTTGCCTTCCTGCTTGTGCTGGGGATTGTGGTCGATGACGCCATTGTGGTCGGGGAAAGCATCCATACTGAAAGCCAGAAAACCGGGGGCGGTATAACAGCCTCCGTGTTCGGAACGCAGTTGGTGGCGAAACCCGTTATCTTTGCAGTTTTAACCACTATCATCGCGTTTCTGCCTTGGGTGTTTATCGATGGATCCACTAGCGAATTTACTCGCAATATTACATGGGTTGTTATAACTGCCTTGGCATTTTCGCTGATCGAATCAATCCTGATCCTTCCTGCACATTTATCATCGCTAAAACCACGGGAAAACCTGGGTACTTTCGGTCGTTTTCAAAAGTCAATTGCTGACGCCATTACCAAATTTGCGCAAACCAAATATCGACGTATTGGCCAGTGGTCCATTGACAATCGCTATCTAACTTTCTCGATCTTTATTGCGGTTTTGATCATTGGCTTTGGCATGTTCAACCTGGGTTATGTGAAAAAGAGCTTTAACCCTGAATTTGAATCGGACGAGATCACCGTAACCGTCGAAATGCCCGAAGGGTCGCCCTATAGTCGGGCGCTAGAAGTACTCAAGCAATTACAAGACGCCGAGCGGGCACTGGTTGAAGAAGTGAACGCACGCACAGGAGGCGAAGGTCAGCTAATTGAAAACTGGTACACGCGGTCTCGCCGCGACAGCGTACTGGCAATCGTGAAACTTGCCCCACCTGAAGTCCGCGACATGTCAACCAAGGATGCATCTATCCGGCTGCGTGAACTGATGGGTGAAATCCCGGACGCAAAACTGATTACGGTAGTTTACGAAAACGGAAACAACGACCCTGACTTTGAATCTCGGTCCGCCATCCTGACCTGGATATCTTGCGTGAGGCAGTAGCTGACCTTGAAACCAAGTTACGTGAATATGATACCCTGTACGATGTTCGCAACAACCTGGACAGTGCCTCAGAGGAAATTCGCCTGACACTGAAACCCGGCGCCGAAAAATTAGGCCTCACACTTTCTGACGTATCGCGTCAGGTTCGCCAGGCCTATTTCGGCGAAGAAGTCCAGCGCGTACCACGCGAAGGCCAAGACGTGAAAGTCATGGTGCGCTATCCTGCTTCATCTCGCCGTTCTATCGAAAGCCTACAAGGTTTTCGCGTCAGGACGACCGACGGACGTGAGGTGCCGCTTACTTCTATTGCCAACTTGGAATATGCTCCCGGTATTAATCGCATCGTGCGCTGGAATATGAACCGTGCTGCCCGTGTTAGCGCGGACATGAAAGAAAATGTCCGGCAAGACATTATGGATGATCTTGAAGAGAACTTCTTTGATGATTGGGAGCGAAGTTACCCAGGCCTTATCCGCGGTAGTATTGGCCAGGCGGAAGGCGAAGCCCGCTTTATCAAACAGGTTATGGGCCTATACCTAACCGCCTTCTTTGCCATGTATATGCTTCTGGCAATTGCCTTCAAGAGTTACTGGCAACCACTGGCGATCATGGTTGCAATACCCTATGCGTTCGTTGGTGCAATATATGGCCATGTTGCCGTTGACATGACAATGGCGATCTTCAGCTACTTTGGTATCGCTGCAGCAGCCGGGGTAGTGATCAACGATAACCTTGTATTGGTGGACTATTGTAACCGCCTGCGGGAACGCGGGATGGATATCAGGGAAGCCATTGTCGAGGCAGGTGTGGCGCGTTTCCGCCCTATCTTGCTGACATCGGTGACAACCTTCGTTGGTCTCATGCCGATGATGCTAGAGCGCTCGATCCAGGCCGCCTTCCTGCAGCCAATTGTTGTGGCATTGGCGTCCGGCGTTGTCATCGCCTTCTTTGTCACTCTGCTAATGGTGCCATCGCTCTACGCAATCGGCGATGACATTGGCAAGCTGGCGGGCCGGTTCAAGCGTTTTGTCATTGGCTTATTTGGTGGTGGTAAAAATTCGTTTCCAACCCAAGCCGAGTAGCGAAGCTTCAGCACAACAATATAAAAGGCCGCTGGTTCTCCGGCGGCCTTTTCCTATATATGCCGTATTGATCAGCGCACAAAGGCCGCATGCGCCAACGTCTGCATATGGTCTATATAGTCAGCTTGCGACCAACCACTGTCACGGATTAATTGTTCCCAACTGCGTACAGAAAGAAGCACCCACAACAAGTCGGTAGCCTGCTCAACAGTGTAAGCCGTCGACAGCTGCCCGTCCCGCTCCAGCGCATGAATGGCCGCGGCACAGCCATGGCGCACGGCCTGCATGCGCCCTTTCCAGGCTTCGGCTGCAACGATGTCGGTTGCCTCCAGCGTCATCAATGCCTTGGCAACACCGTAAATTTCAGGAATATAGTTGCCCCACGCATCAATAAAGGCTGTTAAGCGGGACCTGCCGTCCGGCGCCGTTCTGCTGGGTGCCAGCCGCTCGTCGATGCCTTTAACTTCGTCCAGGTAAAGCGTTGTCGCGACCAACAGGTCCAGCCGTGTTTCAAAATGCAAATACACTGCCTGCCTTGACACACCAGCTCGCTTCGCGATGTCTGACATACGCACACCGCTGCCCTGATTGCTTTCCAACAATTGCCACGCTGCCTTCAGTATGCGGTTGCGGGTTTCACTATTGATCTTCGGCATAAATTAACATCCTTACTTGACATAACGTAAAGTAATTCTCAAATGTCGTTTTATCAACTTGACTTTATGTCAAGTAAACTAAAAAACAAAACAAAAAACAGGAGACATTGATGGAATTGATATTCACAGCATCTCTCTGGTTCGCGGCGATTGGCTGCGGTCTAATGGCAGGGGTTTATTTTACCTTCTCAGCATTTGTGATGAAGGCATTGGCGCAAATCCCGGCGACGCAAGGCATCAAAGCGATGCAGTCAATCAACAAAGTCATAGTATCATCCGCATTCCTGCCGTTGTTTTCAGGCACCTCAATCGCTGGTCTGGTGTTGATGGGGCTTTCACCACTATTTTGGGATACAGGTAACTCTTTTTTCGCAGCCGCAGGCGGCACCGTCTATGTGTTGGGCATGTTTGTTTGTACGATGGTTTTCAATGTGCCTTTAAACAACAAGCTGGCAGCCTTGGAGCCAAACAGCAGTAACGCCGAGAACTTCTGGCAGACGACATACCTCCGCAACTGGACCCGCTGGAACCACCTGCGCACGGCAGCGTCCACCGCCGCCAGTGTACTATTCACCTGTGCAATCAGGCTGAGTTAACGAGTTAATCCAATTACCAGCGTAAATTAGTACGCAGCAGCATAGGCTCCTGGCCTACGTGGGTCTGCTGAGCCCGCAATAAGTCCGTCAGGGCGGCGGATGATCGTCATCGTCGCCCCTAAAACCCGCTCCCCTTCGTTGTATGAAGCAACCGCACTAACACTGTGGCCCATGGCAGCCAGCAGAAGGCGTGTGTCGACCGAGTGGCCAGGTTCAAGGATAAGGCGATCAGGAAACCATTGATGATGAATGCGGGGGCGTGCTGTGGCCGTCGCAGCGTTCATATCAAACTCCATCACATTCAGCACCGTCTGCAACACTGCGGTAATGATAGTAGACCCACCGGGGCTGCCTGTTGCCATAACGGGCTGACCGTTCTTGAACAACAATACCGGCGTCATGGAACTCAGCGGCCGCTTGCCCGGCTCGATGGCATTGGCCACACCGCCGATCAGGCCAAATCCGTTCGGCGTGCCTGGCTTGGCAGAAAAGTCATCCATTTCATTATTCAGCAAAAAGCCAGCTCCCGCCACCGTACGGCCATTGCCGTAGCTGAAATTCAGCGTGTAAGTATTGGAAACCATGTTGCCCGCAGCGTCCATGGTTGAAAAATGAGTGGTGTCCTTACTTTCGTCAGGTAGCTCCGGTACTGGGGCAATTTCAGTAGACGGAGTCGCCACGTCCAATTTTATTTTGCTGCGAATAGTGCCCGCGTAAGCCTTATCGGTCAGCGCGGTGATCGGTACGTTGAAAAAGTCTGGATCACCGAGATATTTGGACCGATCTGCATAAGCATATTTCATGCTTTCGGTCAGCCGGTGGATATAACTTGCGCTGTTGTGGCCGAGCGCCTTCAGGTCCCAGCCCTCTAACACATTCAGCATTTGAACCACGTGCACCCCACCCGAAGATGGCGGCGGCATGGCGACCACGCTATAGTCGCGGAAAGTGCCTGATATGGCATTGCGTTCCTTGGCGACATAATTCAACAGATCCTCATGGCGGATCAGGCCATCGCTGGTTTTCATCGTGTCAAC
>JAAHTG010000690.1_pt2 | contig 16923 bp, 15 predicted proteins | sample 6116081 | NCBI WGS metagenome assembly JAAHTG01 (sample SAMN13939989, study PRJNA603662) | sponge metagenome | isolation source: marine sponge | host: Mycale hentscheli | place: New Zealand | collected 2005 | reverse complement strand
AAACTAACACTAACACCACCCAACCCCCCATCCCCCCGCCTCGCCCCCCCTCCGCAAGGATCTGGGCTTTGGTAATGTTGAGCATGGTCTGTGTTCATCTGGTGAACCCTAGGCATTAAATGATCTGCGTGTTGCGTAAAATACATTTCTGTCTGCGCATAAGATTGATTCATGGCCTGTGTTACACCTGTTGCAGTCTGTTGTGCTATAGGTGTCCCCATTCTCTGAGGATTAACACCTATAGAATCAAACGCTTGTTGTTTAAAATGATTAGCTAATTGAATCCTAGACATCAACCTATTTGTCTGCTCTAAGTTAAGAGTTTGGTAATGGTTAAAGTTTACAGCATTTTCTGTATTAGTGATAGACGTATCTAATGGCATCATACCAAAGTCTTTCATTGCTACGTAAGCTTTTTCTAAATTATTCTTTCCCCAGTCTTCCCCCATAGAGTGTCTAGGTAAAGCGTTTTGGTCAAACATAATTACAGTACCTAACTCGTCTACAAGTATATCTGCAATTTGATTGTTAACCATGTTATAACCTATTTGATAAGGTTTCATTAAGTCAACTAATGAAGTAGATCGCGTGTTACGATCAGAAAAGACACGGCCTTCTACAGGTAATTTACATCCATATAAAGAGTCCCCTCCTTTAAACTGGTATTGTATACGTCCAGGTTTACTTCTGTTTATACCTATGTAAATAGGATTAATTTCATGGTCTTCGGTTCTCCAGGCAGTAGGAGCATTAGGTCCAATTTTAACTCCACCCCACACATCATTTATCCATAACCAATCTACATGCTCTCCTTCAATAAGATTATCTTTTGTTTTTTGTTTAAACAAGTGAGTATTATAAGTTGGCTTTTCTGTAACCTTATAAGTATCATCAACTATTGCTTGAATAATTTCTCCTTCGGGTGTTATTCTAATAAGGTGACCTACTTTACGTTGTGTTTTCCAATAAGTAGTTGTTACACGCATCATGTCAGAATCACCCCAGTCAGAAATGTCCCCGCCTTCACTAAGTATCCATTGAACTATGTCGCCTTCCATACCAGGGTTGTTTCCGTAGTTTGACATAAGGCGTCTATAATCTAATCCAGGCGCTTCTGTATTCCACTTATGTGATTTAGAAGCGTCATAATAAGATCCGTCATTCTGCATACCATTAACTAAGTATTTAGCATTTGTTGCAGGATGTAAGTTTTGCATGCTTTTTAACTGATGTTCTTCCATTAAGTAACCATACTTATCAATTACATCAGCTACAGTCATCATATCACATTTCCCTACAAAATTAGAATCTGAAATGTATCTTGAGTCAGGTGACTTTTGATAGAAGGTAAGTACAGGATTCCATAACTCTACATCATAATCATCCTCATTCATTTTAAAATGCCAAAACTCTCTATCACATATAAGCATATCTTTAAATGCTCTTTCTTCCAATTCTGCCATTTTAAAACGCTCCTCATCAACATTTAGTTGGTGCGTTGCCCATTCTTCTACTAAACTTCTATAGTCTTTAGAAAAGAAATCTTCTATTTCAGGAAGTGTCTTTAGCTTTTCAGGTGATATTTCTTGTTTAAATTCTTCTGATTCAGGGTTAGCGCCTTGCCTAACCATTTCCATAGTTAGTTTATTACGCGCATCAGTCAACAGATTTTCTTCAATAAGAGCTCTTTTTGATTCTAGCATCTCATTATAAGATGTGTCATCTACTGCTCTAAACTGTACTTTATTATATCTTTTTGAAAACTCTCCTAGTAAAACGTTTATTACGTTAGGGATAATAGGGTAAAACTTTAACTCTAATGCTGTTTCATCTTCCTTTGTTAACGTATCCATAAAATCAGAATATTCATTATCCTCCTCTACGATATAATCTGTTTTATCTATAATACCTTTTGCAAGTTTATAGTTCTTAAGTAAACGACGCGCGTTTTTCTTAAGTTGGTCCATGCCTTTTAACTCAAGCCAATCTAGATTCCAAGCAGCCCAATCATTATCCTTTTTCTTTGAAGGAATAAACTGTAAAGGTTGTGTTAAAGATGCATTGACAGGGGACTTGTCAACCTTAGCCCCCTTTTTGAGGTCCATTGCGTTATATACTTTCATGTCAGTCTGATGTTCAGTGCTCTATATAAATATACATTATATCGGTTAGGTTAGGATCTGAACACGTCATTACATAATCTATCATTATCCTATATTTTTAAATGGGTTTCTTTTATTACGGCTTGTGTTTTTAGATTTACCTTTACCAATATTCCTAAAAGGACTCGTATTTAATTTACGTCTTTTTTGCGGTTTATCCAAAACTTCCAATGATTTATCCCTTTCTCTCCGTTTAACATATCCTCTGTTTGCATGTTGCATTTTAGCAAATGCGGCTAATGCAGCAAATGCTACTAACCTATCCACGTTAAGTCCTGGAAAGTATTGTAACATTTCAGTAACTAACATTGGGTCAGGTATTCTTTCTACACCATATGTTTTTTTATATACTATTCCGTCTTCCCCAGTTTCCTCATGTGTTACTTCTCTAATAAACTCAATAGCATAAGAAATTAAATGACTTTTAAACAACGTACCTGTATTTTTCCATCCATATTCTTGGAACACATTCTTATTTGAACCTAGATCTTTTAAAAAGACTATCTGGTTTTTAGGTACTAGATACTTTTGCTTTCTTTCTCCAATCATATATTGTATAAACAGCGAAATGTTGTTCTCTACAATAGTCCAAGCATTATACCATTCTATAATAAGTCTTAAGTGCTCATGTGTTTTATTAATGTCATCATATCTACCACACCAAGAAGCTACAATTTTGTCACCTTCTATAAATGTTTCTAAACCTGAAGGTGTCTCTTTAGTTACTTCTACTGGGTTTTTATATACAAATATGCTACATAAAGAGTCTGAAGTAGTAGTCTTTCCTTCTGACACAGGGTCAATAGAAGCATAATAAGTTCCAAAGTCAGGATCTTTTATAGGGCGCTCCCACACTTTTAGAACACCTCTTTTATCCTCTTGCTTTTTGTTTACAGGAAATTCAGTAATAGGTATTCTCCTTGATGTACTAGCTTTTATTTTACCTTCTGTTTCTTCTAGGTCTAATAGTTCAAAAGAATACTCTTTATCTTCTATACGTTTCATCTGCTTTGATAAAAACCCTTGAGGAAATACAGATTCTTTTCTATAAGCAAAAGCTTCAGCTATATCAATAGGTTTTTGTGAGACTCTTAATTGATATTGCTCAGCTTCTAAATTCTTTTTCCATACCTCACGTTCTTTTCTTATTGAACCTAAAGCTTCTTCAACTTTAGAGTTACCAAATTGATCTAAGTAAGGTGGCATAGACCATTGCTCAGGAATAAACAACCCAGCTACCCCTACAGTACCTTTATCATCCATAAGATCCGTTTCTACTCCTAGTATACCATTAGCTTCAGGATTAAGGATCATTCGCTTTAGAGGCTTACAATGATCCAAGTCTCCAACGGAACCTGCAGCAATAAACTGACCAGTTGTCATCATTCCTGAAGACATAGCAGGACGCAAATACTCATATGTCTTATCCATCTTTGGTGCTATACCAGCTTCCTCATGAAAGAAATAACTACAAGGTCCACCAACACCTGCTGTAGCATTTTTTTCAAATGATGCACCCTGTATCTTAGACCGTAACCCTTTGAATGTCTTACGGTTATTGACCCTTACTTCAATCTTTTGTTCCCACAATAAAACCTTTCCTGGGTTACTCGGTCTATACCAAGCTGTATGTTCGTTAAGAAAAGCTGAATACTCATCTAAAAACTTCCAAGATCCTTTGTCATTTATGTAATCTTTTAGCGAAGCACCTATTTTACAAACTGAACCTTCTTCAAACCAATAAGCATTAAGCAGCTTAGCCATGTGAAAATATGATGAAGCTATTTGTCGTTTTTTTAAAATAGCTACATGCTTGTAATTTATTTCGGCCATTATCTCATAAAGAGCCATGTGATATTGAGCATCTCTAACTTTAGCAAAACCATATTTCTTTTCTTCCTTGTCATAGATAGGTAAGAAGTTTAACCACATATAGTAGTCTCGTGTTAAATACCAGGTTTTATTTTTGTTTTTATATATGACACCTTCTTTACATTTAGATTTTTCACCTTCCCAGTACGAGATAAAATCTTTACTGCGTACAGGTTTATCACAATAAAACCCTTGGGTATTAAATGTTCTTGCTTCTGAGTTAAAAACAAAAGAGGTTTCGTCAAACTGATACTGCCCTGGTTCTTTAAATATAGAGCTTATAAAGACACGAAAATCCTCTAACGTTTTAAATTCTGTTTCTTCCCAGACACCCTCATTAAGTGTAGGAATTGTTTTATATAGTGACGATGACGGCAAGGATATCCTCTTTTCTAAGAAGAAGATGCTGCGCACCCTCATGTTCCATTTCTACAGGGCTAGCAAAATCACTATAACGGATAACATCTCCTTTAGTAACTTCAGTAACATTTTTCCCTACTGCTATAACAAGGGCTTTTCTTTCTTTTATTTGCTGCGCTTCAGGTATAAATATAGCAGACTCTCCGTATGTGCTCTTAGCTTCTACTTGTTTAACTAAAAGCCTTTCTCCTGTTGGTATTATTTTTTCCATTATAGTTGATCATATGCTAAACCCAGTCCTCCACGAACAGTGCTTTTTTGTTCTTCTTTCATATCTTTATATGCTCCTTTAAATGACTGCCGGATTGCATCAAAGTTTTTAGCTGCGCTTACTAAAGAATTAATGTTACCATCTCTTCCATGCTCTATTTGAGTATGCTCCATGTAATGAGCAAGATTATCAATCATAGCTTTTATCCCTTTATATGCTCTTGACGTAGGTGTTTCGTATAAAGCAGCACATCTGTCTAAAGCATACCTTATTTTAGGGCATTCTGTATCCTCAGTCATATCAATTTCATCTAAAACTATATCTTCCTTGTCTACTTCTGGAACATTAAAAAAAGGATTAATGTCTGGATCAGGGCACGTCATGTAAAATATATACATGTAAACTTCAAGGTAAGTATCAGGGTATGTTTCCATTATAGCTTTTAAAAACTTTAATGTATAACAATGTTCTGATGGTACTACTTTATTGTTTTGGACGTCGAATAGTTTTATAAGCATTATTTATTTTCTTTTAACCAGCTTAATAAGGACCTTACTTCTTTTTTTAGGTAGGGAAGCTCATACATTTTAAGATCCTTTATTACAGGTTCTCCTTGCGGGTCGTATTTAATAATAGGGTACCCGTAGTCATCTACTCCTTTTTTTTCAAAAGTTACGTGTTGAATAATTAACTTACCAGCTTTAAGTTTAGGATTATGCTTTAACATAATATACATGTATAAACTTAATTGAATATTATAATGATTTAAGTTACAATCATCTAAATGAGATAAAGGTTTATACATCTTAGAAGTTATGCCCTCCCAGTTAGTATATCCTTTTTCTTTAATTTCTTTGTTAGTCTTATAATCTACAATATGAATCTTACCGTTTACAACAGTAACTAAATCAGCTTGACCACAAATAGCTGCAGATTTTAAATAAGCAAAGTGTTCAGGATAAACACCATCTTTTAATTTTTGTACAGGGGCTATCTTTACTCCTGTACCATCTACAAGGGGTCGTATAATAGGAACTACAACACCTTCTCTTTCAATAGTACTAAAGTCAAGTATATTTTCTTCTCTTTGGTTATGATACCAGTTTCCAAGTTTAATGGCTCGGTCAGTCTCATTGTCCCAAATGTTTATAATTTCTTTTGGTGTAAGACCATACCATTTAGATCTTTTATTCTTAGAAGACTTTTTAGCTTGTAATTTAGCATCAAACTTAGGTTTGAACTTACTAATAAAACTAGTTACACTAGTCCATTCTATATTATCCTTGTCTAGATTTTCATCTATACTTTCATAACTATGTCCTTCTTCTTTGAATATTACAGCCATAATTACTTTTCTTCTTTTGGATCTTTTTCAGGAGTTTCTGTTAATATAGCAGTTCCTTTACCTTCATTTAACTGCTTATGTAATTCTTGTTCATCTTCTCTATCCATAACAGCATCCCATTTTTTAGCATCTCCTGTTAAAGGGCAAGATGCTGATAAAGAACGTGTTTTAAATGCAAGACTACAACCACAAGCAGAACAGCATGGTTGCGTACCTGGTGCAGCGCACGCTTTACCTACAGGATCCATGTTAGGGCATTTTTGACACGCTTGCCATCTGACACTTGCTATATCCTCTATATAATCCTTTTTAAAGACGTTGTTTTTAACACCTTCATATATTTGACCCATGTTAGAAAGGGCTCCTAGTAATTTACCTATTTTCATTACGCCAATCTTTTTTTTGTTTAATTTCTTCAGCTAATCTATCAGCTGCTTTTTCAAATAATTTTATTTTTTCCTTTACAGGAACGTGAGCATCATAGCCTTTGTAAGTAGTTTTTGCCATGTTACCTAATATATCCTTATTCCTTTTAATAGCATGATCTAATCTTGCTTTACGTAAGTTAAATGTTCCTAAATTAGGAAGAAGTATTTTAGAATGTTCTAAGCTTTCAAGATTACTTCTGACTTTACCATAGAAAAAACTAATAAGGTCATCTACAAGATCAACGTGAACTTCACAGTCTTCAGCAACAGACTCAAAAAATCCTCTATAATTCTTAGGATTTAGTTTTATTTTTTTCTTACTTTCCACCTCCCAATATCTTAAAGTCTAAGTAAATGTAACCTTCTGATTGAATTTTCATATCAGGGTTTAACATAATCTTCTTATTACTTTTTACAACAAGCTTTTTTTTCTTTGCTTTCTGTAAAGCGTTTCTACAAGACTGGGAACTTTTAAAAATACCTTTTTCTGAAATAACAGTACAGAAATCAGTTAGACTTGCGCTTTTTAACTTTGCAAGCTCGGTAAGACAGTTAAGATCTGACGCACTAACCTGAATTTCATTCATAAAACAATAGGTTACTATCTGATACTTAATAACTCTATCAAGAGTTACTTTAACTTTTTTATCTACTTTATTAACAACCGTCATAGTTAAAATAATTAATGGGCCTTCTGATTTTACACAGAAGACCCTTTAATATTACTCCTCTACTGTTTTAAGAGCTCTACGACGAGGGGGCGCTGCTTTACTTTCAACATCCCAATCTGCTCCTGCGCTTCCTATAATTGGACCCGCTTGGGCTGGTGTATTCTGTTGCTTTGGTGCAGCAGGCGGTTGACGTTGAGGTTGTGGAGCTTCTTCAGGCTCTGCCATAGCTTGAGCTATAAACATCTGAGATTGTATCCGTTCTGCTCGAGCAACTTCAATGTCTTTTAACGTTACTTCATATTCAAGTTGAACCTTTAAATGTGAAAGTGATTCTTTGTAATAAGCTGTTATCTCAGCCCTTTTCTTATTCATTTCTTCCTTAGAAGCCTTTGCAGTAACGGCAGTATCCTGCACTTTGGTTTTTTTGTCCATTTTATTATGGTTTTATAATTAGTACATAACAAAGATACAAAAAAAGTTTAAATAAATGAAGTTTACTTATTATTTTAATTTAAGCGTTAGTATCCTGTTAATTTTTCAAGGACTTCATTTATAGCAGGATGTCTATGATTATCTTCTAGTACAACTTTACAAACATGCTTTGAATCTTTAATTTTTGCTACTTCATGTATTGCACTATAATTAGGATCTTTTAAATCTATTTGTTGGTAATCTCCACAGAATATCATTTTAGAGTTTGTACCTAATCTTCCTATGGCCATATTAAACTGACTTTTAGTTAAGTTCTGAAACTCATCTATAATTACAACACTATTATCAAACGTGCGTCCCCTAAAGTGAGATAAAGACACAAGTTCTATTTCTTCAGCGTCTTCCATCTTTTCTAATTTATCAGACTTATCATACACCTTTCGCATGTTAGACATAATAGGAACAAGCCAAGGTTCCATTTTTTCTTTTTCACTACCAGGTAAAAATCCGTTATCTTCTGTTGCTACTGTAGGACGTGTAATAATTATTTTATTATACTGACGTTTAAAGAACTGATCTAAAGCTATTTGTACTGCTAATAAGGTTTTTCCACTTCCAGCTCTTCCTACAACAAAATTAAAAGGATGTAATAAAATATTACTTTTTGCCTGCTTCTGCTCTTGCGATAATGTTATCGAGAATCTCACAGATCCCTTTGGCGGTGTTTTCTTTTTGTTCTCTGTAGGCATTGTCATTTATTAATGTTATTAAATCTCTGATTTCTACACACTTTTCAAATTCTTCTTCATCTTCAAAATAGTATAAGATACTGCTAAGGTCGTGTGCATCTGGTCCATTATCTAAGTCATGCGCTATTAAGATCGAACCATTCTCCTCTAGAAGATCTTCAAAGCTTTGTTTGCCTGTGACTATTTCGTATGAGTTTCTAAAAGCAGCAGCCATTAAGTGATGCTCCATCTCAAGTTGTTCAAACTCACCCATATCGTCGTATCCATCTAGAGGATCATTGTACTCTTCCATAGCTTACTTTTTAGTTACAAAGTTATAATAGGATCAATATACGATCCTAATTTAAAATTTATTATGTTAAAAACTTCCGTAAATGGTATTATTATTACCAGTATGTCTAGCATTAAGTCTAGCTAACTTAGTGTTTGTAGCTTTTTGTCTTAAGTTATTAAAAGGGTTTTCTATTATCATACCGCTTTCTCGTGTCCCAATACCTTGCCTCCAAGGTTTGTTAAGACGCGCTATTCTGTTTTCTAGACGATCTTGTTTAAGATCTTTTATGTTACCTATAAAGTTTGCTAAACCCCTATATATGTTTTGCTTATTATCGTCTGATTCTCCACTTGCCATATCACTAAGTTCTTTTGAGTCTACGTCGTATGCTCCGCAGTTGCCCCCTGCACAAGCCCCTTGAGGTAAGGCAGGTCCATCTTCAGCATTAGATATTGAATTATAATCAACAGCGGGTGCTGTTTCTTCAGGAGCGCTATCTTTAAATTCTTTAGCTGACGCCATTCTGTCAAAAAAAGATCTTAAGTTAAACATATCTTTATTTTCTCTCATTCTGTCTTTTTTCTCTGAAGTAGGTCTAGTTTTCATATTTGAAAAAGGAACCCCTGGTCCACCTTGAGAAAAACTTTGCAAACTAGCAGTTGACATGTATTCCGCATTATCTACAGTTTCTCCTTTACCAAGCTGATCTACTAGGTCAAGCCATGTTTTATTTGTTTGTGTCATCATTATTTCTTAAGGTAGGGCATTTATTAACGTATTATCTGCAGGATTAAAATTATTTCTAAAATAATTTCGTGCTTGTAATTGATTAGGTCTTCCAGAAAAACTCCATGCTGGAAGGTCTCTAGCATTTAAACTTAAATTTTTAGTTTGTGATAACCCATAATCATTAAGTAATTTAGAATTAGGTACTAATGAGTTAACGGCTTTTTGTGTATTTAACTTAGGAAATAAATTGACATTATTTTGTAATCCTCTATATCCTTTCATAAATGTTGTAGGAGCTCCCATAAGCTCTAAGCCTCCTATTGTAGCATTACCTAAAGCGTCAAGATAATTTCCATCATAAAAATCTGTAGCTGCTTGAGGAAGTGTATTAGAAAGCGCGTTGTATGCAAAGCCTGCATTAATGAGGTCACCAACAACAAAACGAGCTCCTAGAGGTATACGAGATACTGCACCTACGCCTCCTAGTATGGGTGCTGCCATACCAGCCATTGCTAATGCATTAGTAGGTGATGCAGGGTTTTCTACAGCAAACCTGCGTTGTGCAGCATCATTACCCACCAACCCTGGTGCCGCGCTATATAGGAATCGTGCATTATAGGGAATATCAGGATAACCTTGCGTTATTGTGCCTTGATCGATGTTAATATCTCCTATGTCAGGCCCCTGATACATATCTGCTGCTTTTTTAGACATTTTTTTCTTCCGAGCTTCAATCTCATTCATGATTGCCTCTTGCTCTAGTAAAGTATTACTTGCTTCTGGTCCATCTGAAGTTGCGTTTTCTAAGTCTCTATAAAGACTTCGCATGTACATGTCATCTTTGTTGTCTTCTATGTAGGACGTGTAAAAACCTTCACCACTGTCAGCTTCATACATATCTAAGAGGTTACGTTCACGTGACCCTTCCGGGAACATTTCATTAATGTAATTTTGTAGAGATTCTCCGTACAAACCCTTATCTTGCGCAATCTGGGCTATATTATTATTAAAATCTAATAATTTTTGTGAAGGTGTTCTATTTTCTAATTCTTCTTTAGACTCAGTGGTATAAGGCTTTCCCTGATAGAAGAAGGAGGAATTCCCCATATCTCTGTTCATGCGGTATGCATCACTTTGACTCTGTGGGTTCCATTCGTTATTAGAAAATAAATCATAGTTAGAACTATTAAATGGAGAACCGTAATTTTTACCTTCCCATGTAGTTTTATCCTGTAGGTTAATCCCTTCTCGTGGAGTGTACTTTGCTATATTGTTATTATAGTCAGCTAGTTGTTTGTATGTATAACCACCGGGACTTCTCCATTTATCTAACTCTTCTCTTGACATTATAACATTTCCTGACTCATCATGTAACTCACGGAAGGATTGGGTTTCTGTTCCATCTTGAGCCTTTGGTAATTCTCTACTAGGTATTTCTATTTCTCTTCCTTCTGCAAAAAACTTAATATTGTTATGCTCTTTGATGTCTGATGCTGTTACACCATATTTCTCGAATAAGGTTTTACCCGTATCTCCTCTTACTATAGTGTGTTTTATTAGTTCACCTCCATCTTTTTCAAATTGGCTTGGTTTAGTTAAATCAAACATTCCATCATTCTCAGTTAATGATTTTAAGTAATTACCAGGAACTTGATTATTAATAAAAACATCTCCTCTTCCACCATCTGTTATATTAGGTATTCGTATGTTATCCAATCCAGTTTGTTGTAAATAAATTCCAAGATCATCTGTAGATATATCTCTTTCAGTTTTGCCTAACAGTTTATTTACCTCCTCGGAATAAGCACCACCAACCCTAGTTGCTGGATTATCCCACCATTTTGCAAGTTCGCTATATTTAGGATCAGTTTTTATAAAATCATAATTTAGAATAACATTCGCTAATTCATTAATTCTTCTTTCTGAATTATAAAAAAAGTCGTCTGTATACTGCGTATTACCATGAGCTTTAGCTAAACGTGCATTTTCTAAACCTTTTTTATTAAGTTCTAATTCCCGTATCAAAGACTCTTTCTTTTTCATATACGGGTTGGTAATATTTAACCAATCTGATCCTAACCCTGGTATCTCTATAGAATTATTAGAATTTCTCATTGCAAGTTGATATAAAGGAGAGTTCTCGTTTATTCCTATATATCTTTTTGCTAAATCTTCATTTCCTGTAAATACTCCTGTTCCTGTAATCATTTTTGAACCATCTCCATCAACAACACTAACAGGTACATTATTAAGTAAGTTAGAACTTGGACCCTCCATCCCTCTCCATACAGTTTGATAGCCATCAGGATAAGCGTCAAGAAAGTTAGAACTCTTTGTTTGTATAAACAATTCAGGTGGTCCTGTAAATGCTGAACCATCTGCGTTCTTCATCCATGTTCCATTTGCTTTAGTTGCCTCTTCTATTAGCTTATATTCTTGTAATAATATTTTATTATCTAGAATTGACTCATTAACATTACCCCAATTTAAAGGAGTTTTTCCTATTAAACTTTTATTAGTTCTGTTAAAACTTTGTACTAAGGCTTTAGGATTAAATATTTTAGCTAGCCCCTTACCAAACTGAGCTTTTGGTAGTGCTGGTCCACCATCCTCGCGTTCAAAAAGTGTGCGTAACAAGGACTTTGGATATTGCCATGAATCCCAAAATTGATCACCATCAAAAAACTGACTTCCGTCCTTTGTTAAATAGGGTCGTTGTGCAAATGGATTTTTTATATCAAAGTCAGCTCTATATAGTAAATTTGATGTTGGTCTTTGATCTGTATACCCTTTATATCGATTTTCATATGAAAGTACGGAAGGTACATATTGCCCACTGTTTGTTCTCTCAAACGTTTGAGTTGCAGGAAACTTCATAAATGTTCCATCAATTGGCGAATTGATGTTAAATTTTTCCTGTAGTAAGGGTGTCGTCTCAATAAGGCGGTCATCTACATATTTACCTGCCACTGCTCTTCCTTGGTTATTGAAATTTATTCTCTTAGAATTACCACCTTCTAAATTAGCAAAGCCTTGGTCACCAGAAATAATCATTGATGGACTATTAGTCTGACCAAGCAAAAAATTATGTTGGTTATCCATTTCACCTCTTCCTCTGTATTTTGCAATGTTTACAATTGGATCAGGGTTCATAGTGCTAGCTGTACGCATATAATGCGCTGTAGGACTAACTTGATTCATAAAAGAATAACCAGGTGTTTGGTCAAGATAATATTGTGTAAAGCCTTCCCTCTTTGGATGGTCGAGAGTCCACGCATAAGGAGATTTCTTAATTGAACTAAGGTGAGTGAGATCGCTAGATTTGTCAGCATAGTACTCTCTTTTTTTCAGTTCTGAATTTAGAGGTATGTGCGTTGGTGTATATGAGGAAGCCCCCATTGTAGGAATGTTATTTGCATAAAAACCGTGATCACCGTAGCTTCTTAAGTTTTTTTCAAACTCGCCAGTAAAGTTATCTCTTCGCTTCAATTTATAGTGACCATAATTTCCATATCCTCCTGCTGCTTCTATTTCTGCTTTATAATCTTCCGTCGTAAAAGGATGCCTAGCATTATGCACGTTTGGTATATCCCTAAAAATTTCAGCCATTAACGCTGACTTTTTCCCCTTAGGTAGCATAACCTCAAAGTAAGAATCAGGATAGTCCGAAGCAAAGTTTCCTAACTCATGACCTATTTGATTATCATTAAATTCCTTAAAATTTCTTAAAAGATTATTAAACCTTGGATCGGGTAAATTATCTGCTTTACCTAAATTGAACAAAGCCTGACGTTCATAGTTAGTAAGGTTAGAAAAATCACCTGCGGTAAGTCCTAGTTCAGGTATTGCAACATCACCAGAAAAATTATAATCCCCTGATCCCACATGTGCTCTTATATCTACACCAGGATTAAAATTTCTAAAACGTTCAACCTTGTTAGGTATACTTTTCCTTATTAGGTTTTTTAGAACCTTGCCTCCGCCGCCTTGATATTTAGGTAATTTGTTTTTCATAATTTATTGTTCATAACAGGAAGAGGAACAGCTGGTGACATCTCATCTTGTATTGCTTTAAATATTATGTCTTTTTGTGCATCAGTAAATTTATTACTCATAAACTTTGTCAACCCCCTCATGTTATTAGTAGGATTTTTTATGTTTAATAATTGAGAATATACATCATCAAATGAACTATTAAAATTTACTCCTTGTGATTTAGCCGCATTAACACCTGTGTTTAAGACAGCTTCAAATTCTTCTCCTGTATTTAAAACGTATTGACCAGCAGCATTAAATGTTCTTTCATTATCTGGTAATAATAGATCTTGCACTTGATTTTTTCCTTTAGTAAGCTGTTTATAAGCTTTTCTCATAGGTTTATTTTGTATTCTTGCACCTTTGTAAGCAGGATCATTACCGTTATCGTTCATTTTATACCACATCCTTTGTAAAGGTCCATATTGTGATGCGTGGACTTGTTCGTGCTTAAGTGTATCTAGATCATCCTTATACATAACGATCTCTTTCTCTCTAGGATCGTACTCACCTTGTAACATAGGACTGTCAGGTCCAAAACTAGAAAGCATTTCTAATACTTCTTCGCTTGTTGCATCTCTTACAGGTGTATTAGCTACTCTGTTATCTCTTATTTTTTGTTGAAGCTTTTTAAGACCTTTACCAAATTGTGCTTTAGGTAACTGTTCCCCACCATAACGTTTAAAGTTATCCATTTCTGCTTTACTAACTGAATCTTTAAATTCTTTATATGTTTTAAATCCATTAAGATTAGCTAACTCAGTTTGAACTCTAAGAGCTTCTGGTTTATTCTTATAAAGTCTTAGAAGTTTTTCCATCTCTAATACTTGCATTGGTTTAGGCCATTCTAGCATTGCATCAAGAGTCCCAATTCCTTTTCCAAAATCTTTACTATCTTTCCATGTTTCTATTTCACCAAATAACCCATGGTTTTTCATATACCCTTTTGTTTGTATAGATTCTATATGACTTAAAGGATCTAAACCGTGCATTTTGCTTTGTCCTCCCCCAAAAAAATCTCTTTGGTTTTTACTTAGATAAGACGCTGGTTTATATTGAGCAACATCTATTCCTTTTTTCCAGTTACTATGTAAATAATCATTAAATAAATCTCCTTGATAATTGTATTTTTCTGGACCATTAGTACTATATGAATCTACTAATGCTTTAAATTGTTTATCATCAACTTGGGTTGGGTCAACCCATTTTACATTCACAAGGTCTGTTTGTAATCGTATTTTATCATACAGTGACTTATCTCTAGTTAAAATTAATGAATTATCTGGTATTTTAAAATCATCTTTAGAATAAAAGTAAGTATCTGTTGGATTAAGATCCATTGCATGGCCAGATTCTTTTAATGTTTTAAAATCACTAATAACGGCTGTGGATTTTTTTGACCATTGTCCATGTCCCGGGTCTCCTATGTGACCATAGGACCAATGTGTGGTATTTCTAGAGCTAGTAAAATCTGGAGCATAATAATGATCTCCTGTTTTACTAAATAACTTACCGTCTCTTATTTAAATACCTTTGCTATCTAATTCTCTTGTTAGTGGTATATTTAATTTAAAATTATCCGCTTGTTTACTAAAATTATTATCTAAAACAGCTGCATCCCAATTTAAAAGAGCTTCTTGATTAATATCTCCAAAACTATTAGTTGGTAACGGGTTTGTATAGTTAATTATGTTAGCTGCAGGAAGAGTGTTGTAATTTAAAGGGACTGTTAAGGGTGCATTTTTTAATCCTTTCCCTATACTTGAACTTTTAATAAGTTGTTTTAATCCTTGACCAAATTGTGCTTGTGGTAAGTTACCTCCCTCTTTGTATGTAAAATTAGGATTATCCGTCATACGTTTAAGATAATCCTTAGCAGATAGAATTTCTTGTGGTTGTCTAACTTGCATACCTTTTGGGCCAAATATTGTAGTAATATTATTATCATCCCTACTTAAATAATTAGGATTAACAATAGATCCAGGTCTTATCTTAGCAAGTTCATCTGCGTTTTTACCTACCGTTGTAAATACTCCTTCACCTAAATCTAAAGGTAAGTCATACTGTCCTGTAGTTGGATTCCATTTTCCTACATTTTGAGTATAGGGCCAACTAAAGTTTTTTAAAATATCTGTTCTATTATTTATACTAGTAAGAGTTTCTGAATCTGCGAAGGGGTTCTCTCTAGACATTTTTACTACATAAGGGTTGTTTCCCCCATATAAATTGATTAGACTATTTCGGTCTCCTAATCCTTCACCTGCGATACAATTTTGACTATTAGTAGTGTTTAGAACATCGAATGGGGTATTTCTTTGAATATCTGAATATCCTGTACGCCTTCCTATAGTAGGCATAGATGGTATTGTTGTACCATATATTGCAGCTTTGGCTATTTCATCACTACTTGATCCAAAGGGAACATCAACTACTCTATATAATGAATTTAGGTTATCAAAGCTTCTTGGGGCCGCTTTTGTAACCTTCGGTAATAGCTTTGACACAGCTCTACCAAATTGATATTCAGGTAATACACCTCCATCTTGTTTTTTTGGTTTTTCGTAAGTATTATTTAGAATGTCATTATACACTCTCTTATAGTCGTCCTGTTCTCTTAATCTTAAATTATTTATCCAATCCTCAATTTTCATCCCCTCCGGTAATATCTCCCTTAAAGTTTCTATGTGCATTTTTTTAGCACTTTCTAACTCATGTATCTTTGTCTGTTCTTCCTCTGTAAGTTCAGATATTGGCCTATTATTCCATTCCGCAATAGCATCACGATCTTCTATATACCTCTCTTTTTGATTATCGTTCATCCCATCAAAACCCAAAAACATTCTGAAGTTTTTCCACTTAGGATTACCGTATGGATGTTTTCTAGTATCTCTATGTAAAGTAGTCATGGTAGTTTCATCCCCGGCTTGTTTATTAGGCAAGGGGGCATCTGGATAGTTTTCTTTATTTATCACGTCTATAACATCAGGCGAAAAGTTAACTACTTTAAGATTACCTTTTTCATCCCTTACATACTTACCAACTAGTTTTTGTCCCGTCTTACTAGTACCGTCTAATTGAAATTTTGGTTTTTCTCCCGGGAACATTCTTTCCGGATAATGTAAGCCGGCACCAGTACCACCAGCTAAATAAGGAAATACATCCACTAACTCTTGCTCTACAGGTGACCTAGTGTTCGTATTTAACCCAGGATAAAAAGTACGAAGCCTAGATGGATCACTATTATATAAAGCTAAAGCCTCGGCATCATCCACATCACCTGATTCATATCTATCACGTTTGTTGTGTAATTGTCCTAAAGCATACATAAGTTGCTTTTTACTTTTAGGACCACCCACAGATCCATACCTATCAAGATCACTAAGCAAACTCGAAGTTATAGAAGGAGTCTCACTAACCCCCTCGTCGCCTTGAAATTTTTTCATCCCCAATCCCATTTGGTCTGCGAGGCTACTCCATTTATTACTTCTTCCCATACCATAAATATACGAATAAACGAAAACATTAACAAGCGATAGTCCCTCTTCTAAAGGATATATCTATAAGGCAATCAAATACACGAATACCATAACGACAC
>JAAHTG010001349.1_pt1 | contig 16930 bp, 17 predicted proteins | sample 6116081 | NCBI WGS metagenome assembly JAAHTG01 (sample SAMN13939989, study PRJNA603662) | sponge metagenome | isolation source: marine sponge | host: Mycale hentscheli | place: New Zealand | collected 2005 | reverse complement strand
ATAAAGCTTTCTTTGAGATTTTATCTTTTTATCCTTACATCTGGGGGACTACCAATAAAATTAATAATTTAGTATCTCTGATAATAATGATTTGAGACTTTTTTAAATTAATAATTACAATCTATAATAATTTTCATATTGATAAGATTTCTCCACAACATTTACACAATCTTAAGATGTAATGATTAGTGAGGGAGCAAAAGAAAAATCAAATATGATGCAAACAAGCTTTATCTATTTATATATAGTAATTTGATTGTTATATCTCTTATTTACAAAACTCTTAAAAATTTATCGGATAACTCCTAGCAGCGTTATTTTAATACCAATAATACTGAATAAGATGAAAAAATCAACTTACTTATCAACAAAATTGAAATCTCAATCTTTTTTTTGTGAAAAAAAATATGCTGTCGCTTTGTTTGCTTCAATTTTAGGAATGGGGATGATGCAATCATCAGTATTAGCTGTCAGCTTTACAGTGACACAGATGACAACCGATGAAGGTTTTATTTTTGATGATCCTAATTCTATTGCAGTCACACCAACAGGTTTAAATAATGTAACTTCTTTTACCATCGACGATGGAACTCCAGAAGGAAACAAAATTTTTACTGACGATTTTTTTGCTATTCAAACCGAAGGAGTTTCCACCACTTCTCCTATTCAACCGATAAGTGCTGACGGAACTAAATTATATGATGATGATGATAGTTATCTGAGTGCGGGAGTCAATGGTTTATCTCTTTCCACAGGAGTCAATAAAATTACAAGGCAAAATATAGAAACTCTGATTTTTCCTGTACTTTCTATTAATCTTGATGCCATTGGTGATGGAGAAGTTGATTTCTTTGTTACTGACATTGCTCAAAATCAAAGTCCTGATACATGGAGACTTCTTGATATTAACGGTGATGTGGTTGCTTCCTTAATTACAGAAGGTAACAAATCCAACGATGGTGGCGATTATACTGATGGAACAGATTGGAATCTTTTAGGTAAACAAAATTTGGCAAGATGGGATAATAATGGTAATCAAATAGATGCTACTTGGGGAAGTAATCGAAATGTCTCTGCTCTTGCTTTTGAACTATCTGATTTTTCCTTGGTGAATGGTGCAAGTTGGGAAGATGTTAGTAGTATGTCTCTCACCGTTGGGGAAGAAACCAATAAACCCAGAACTGATTATGCTTTTATTTCCTCCAATGTTAATTCTATTAGTTTTGTGAATCAAGTACAACCTGTACCTGAACCTACAACTGTTTTAGGTACATTTATGGCTTTAGGTGTTGGTAATTTATTCAGAAAAAAAAGATTGAATAAAGCCAAATAATTGGAAATTACTTATGCCAAATACTTCTGGTGATATTATCTGTAGAAGCAAAATATATTATGGGCAAAGTGTATTCTGCCCCTACCATTTATAATATAATGTTTCTATAAAGTCCTGTTGAAGTCTTATATAAAAAAACGATCGCTGACAATGTTACTAATCATGCAAAGCATGCCGTTTCATGATCGCATTCTCAACTATTAACTATCAAAGATTTCAGCCATGCTTCAAAGCGATCGCCCCAGACTTGTAAAGAATATTCCTGTTCAGCTATTTGGCGACAAATAGTTCGCTCAATTTGAGGAATACGAGCAATGGCAGTCACTAATTCATCAATGCTATCTGGAGTGACTAAAAAGCCTGTTTTGCCATCAGTAACAATTTCTGCGGGACCTCCTCTGGCATAACTAATAACAGGTACACCACAAGCTAGAGCTTCAATGGCAACGTTTCCAAAAGCTTCTATCCATCGAGGAGTCATTAACAATGCACTACAATTACCCAATTCTTGTTGTAAGTCAGTAGTAGATAAAAAACCTTTATATGTAATTGGTGCGTTAGGATATTCTTGAACAATATTTTGCCAGTAATCTTCGTCTTGGATTTTGCCAAAAATTAACAAAGGTATTTGAGTAATATCGGAAGCTTTAACAGCATCTTCGAGGGCTTTTTCGGGGGCAATTCTACCTAACCATGCTAATTTTTTTTCTGCTGATGGTTGAAATTTATATAAAGATAAATCAATACCGCTACTTAAACATTGGCAGACTTCGGGAAAAGGAAAAGTGTCAGCTTGTGCTTGGGTATAAACGGCGAAATTATCTGGATATTGCAAAGCTGTTTCTGCCATTATTTGATCTAAACTATCAGACAATGAACCCATACTAATGAAGTGAGCGATCGACGTTTGGAAAAAAGGAGTAAGATAAAAAGGAAGCCAGTCAAAGGCAAAATTAACTAACACATCATAATCTGATTGTACCTGACGGGCATATTCCCACATATTACCTAAAACAGAATTTTCAGGCATTGTAATAGGAGTATTACGGGTTTGAGTTTGAGCAGGAATATGAACGTTACCATCTATCTCGATAATATTGGCATTGGCAAATTTTGATCCTTTGGGTGCAACTACTGTGACTTGATGATGACGCAGTTGCATTTCTTGAATAAGATTATAAATAGTTAATTCTACACCACCACCAATACCTGAACTTAAAGCACCAACGGGAGTAGATAAAATTAAAATTTTCATTTATTTGTTATGTAGGATCCAATTAATTCGTATAAAAATAACTATATTAATTCATCCTTGACGATAATTGATAATTCGTTAAACGTCAGAAAAATTCCATTTAGCTATTCCGTTTCAAAGTTCTCAATTCTGAATTCGACTATATATGCGGTAATATTAATTTAGGTTTTCTCATTTTTTAAATTTATGCTTAGATTAATTATGCTAGGAGGGCCAGGTTCAGGAAAAGGCACTCAGGCACAAAACATAGCACAACAATTTAATTTAACTGTTGTTTCTACTGGTAATATTTTACGACAAGCGATCGTCATGGAAGATGATTTAGGTATAGAAGCAAAAGAATATGTAGAGAAAGGAGAATTAGTCCCTGATAACATGATGATTAAATTCATCAAAAGACGTTTATTAGAAAAAGATGTTGCTCAAGGTTGGATATTAGAAGGTTATCCACGTACCGCATTTCAAGCTGAAGAGTTAGATTTTTTGTTGGAAGAAGAATTAGAACAGAAAATTAATCATGCTATTTATTTGGAAGTTAGTAAAGAAACGATGATGCAACGTTCCTTAGCTAGAGGAGAAGTGGACGATAAACCTGAAGTTTTGAAAAAAAGAATAGAGTTATTTCACCAAAGAACTACACCTATTTTAGAATATTACGGATATAAACACAGTTTAATTAATGTATCTGGTGAAGATACTCCTGAAGTAGTCAAAACTAAAATTACTGAGAAAATTAAATAGAAATTCGAATGTTCAAAATAATGGTTGAATGAAGAATTCAGCAACGCTCAGAATTGTAATACCTAGCGAGTCACAAATAGAATACAAAAAAGCGATCGAGATATATTTGGGAAACAAAAACTGTATGATTTCAAAAATAAGGATATAAAAATATCAATTGTGTACAGATATTCTATTGGAGACAAACTTTAAGACCAATAGTTAGAATATTAATAGTTAGAATATTAATAGTTAGAATATTAATAATTAAATGTATCTATGAATATCTAATTGATGAATAATAAATTAACTCCTAAACAAATTTTCAAGAAAAGTTTTGCAATACTCGGAGGAGTGGCTTTTTTTTCGGCTTCCATCGGTGGTGTTGCGAGAATGCTTACTAATTCATCCAATGCTGATAATAGCCAAGAAGAACAATTATCACCAGAAGCACAACTGAAACAAAAAGCAGAAGGTTATGAGTTAGTTTTAGCTAGAGAACCAGAAAATCCTTTTGTTATCGACAATTTACTGAGTATTTATGTTGAATTAAAAGATTTTGAGAAAGCATTACCCCTAGCTGAAAAATTAGTGGCTTTACAACCAGAAAATACCAGATATAAACAAAACTTAGCAGTTATCAAGCGAGATTTAGCAAAATCACCAGAAAATAGATCTCCCCAACAGGAACCTCAAGAAGTTGTGACGACGGAAGAGGAAAAATAGTGTAAACTCAAAGGTTAATCTTTGTGTTACTTCTTCATTTTTCGTTTCGATGAAAATTCCTATTCTTGATTTAAAGTCTCAATATCAAAAACTTAAAGCCGAAATTGATCAAGCGATCGCTAATGTATTAGAATCAAGTCAGTTTGTATTAGGCCCTGAAGTAAAAAAGCTAGAAAGTGAAATAGCTGATTATCTAGATGTAAAATATGCTATCGGTGTTAATTCAGGTACAGATGCTCTGATTATTGCCTTAAGAAGTTTAGATATTGGTCTGGGAGATGAAGTAATTACTACTCCTTTTTCTTTCTATGCTACTGCTGAATCTATCAGTGTTGTCGGTGCAAAACCCATTTTTGCTGATATTGACATCAATAGTTTTAATATTGATCCTAAGACGATTGTCGATAAAATTACCAGTAAAACTAAAGGGATTATGCCCGTTCATCTTTATGGGCAACCTGCCGCCATGAGTAATATCAACTCGATCGCAAAAGAGTATAATCTAAAAGTAATCGAAGACTGTGCTCAAGCTTTTGGTGCAGTATATTACGGTGATTGCGTTAGTTGTAATCAAGATTGTCACCAAGATACTCGTCAACATTTAACAGGTAAACACGTCGGTAGTATAGGTGATGTAGGGGCTTATTCATTCTATCCCACCAAAAATTTAGGTGCTTATGGTGATGCAGGAATGATAGTTACTAATGATGACAAAATTGCTGATTTAGCAAAGATGTTGCGAGTCCATGGCTCTAAGAAAAGCTATCATAATGAGTTGTTGGGCTATAATTCTCGTCTTGACAGTTTGCAAGCTTGTATTTTAAGAGTGAAATTAAAATATATCAATCAATGGAATCAAGCTCGTCATCATATTGCTCAAACATATAATCAACTGTTAGAAAATACTCCTGATATTATTGTTCCTCAGATTACCCAAGGACATGTTTTTCATCAATATACAATCAGGGTAACTAATGGCAAAAGAAATCAATTAAAAGACTTTTTAGCCCAGCAAGGTATTGGTAGTATGATTTATTATCCCATTCCTCAAGATCAATTACCAGTTTATGAAAATCAATATCAACCTTCTCCTGTTTCTATTAAATTGGCAGATGAAGTCTTAAGTTTACCAATTTATCCTGAATTATCCTTAGAAGATGTGAAGATAGTCACCGAAAATATCCATAAATTTCAAACTGATCATTAGGAAATTTTTAATAAGTACAATATTTATTTTAAAATCGTTATACTTTATCATTTTTTCCCAAGTCACTCATTTATTTTTATATATCTTTTTTATTAAAATATTTGACTTAAAATATCAGTAAATCAATGAAAATAATTACCAATATAATTGCTATTACTCAAAAAGAATTACAAGGCTATTTTGCTTCTCCTTTAGCCTTGAGTATAGCGACAATCTTTTGGTTAATTTCAGGAATATTTTTCATTTTTATTCTCTTTGGTGAAAAAGGTATTATTCAAAGTGTTGCTTTACAAGAACAATTGGGAAATACAGTTCCTGTGGATATTGTCTATGAATTTATGCAAATCTTTTTTAATACTATTGCCTCTTTAACTTTATTTATTTTGCCTATTTTATCAATGGGTTTATATTCAGAAGAAAGAAAAAGTGGAACTATAGAATTATTAGCCACTTCCCCGATTTTTAATTGGGTAGTTGCAGTGGGTAAATTAATCGGTGTTTTATTATTTTTCATCACCATGATTATGCCCATTTTTCTCTATGAAGCGATCGCATTTCAGGCAGCAAATCCCCCTATTTCTCTACAAGTACCCTTACTTGCCCATCTAGGTTTAATCTTAATGGCAGCTTCGATGTTATCTTTGGGAATGTTTATTTCTTCCTTAACCGAAAGTACTATTTTTTCGGCTATTATGACCTTTACTCTAGTAGTTATTTTATCAATATTAGATGCGATCTCCAATCTTTGTGGAGGGACAATTGGTGAATTTATCGGTCATTTCTCTCTGTTGAGAAACTATGGAGATTTTGTAAGAGGTATTTTTGATACAAGTAATTTAATGGTATTTATCAGTTATATTTTTCTGGGCATATTTTTAACCTCCCAATCGATCGAAATATTACGTTTTACCAGAAAATAACTTAAAATGAATCAGGAAAAACAACAGAATCAATATACTCATTTAACCGCTATTAAAAGAGAAGATTTATCTTTTCCTGCTAAATATTTACTTAAAAATAAACTACTTAAAGGTCAAATTTTAGACTTCGGTTGTGGATATGGTAAAGATGTCGAAAAATTACAAGAAAAAGGATTCGATATTCAAGGTTATGATCTTTATTACCAACCTCAATATCCTCAAAAAAAATTCGATACAATTATTTGTTCTTATGTCCTCAATGTTTTATTCCCTTGGGAACAAGAACAAGTAATTATGTCTATCTCTCAACTAATTAAAACCACAGGTAAAGTGTATTTTGTAGTGAGAAGAGATTTGAAAACAGAAGGATTGAGACAGCACTATATACATAAAAAACCGACTTATCAATGTTTAGTTAAATTACCCTTTAAATCTATTTATATTGATGAATCTTGCGAAATATATGAATACAATCATTATAATCAAGTAAAACAATATAGTAGAACTTGTATCTTCTGTAAACCTTATCCAAAATTGACTCTATTAACAGAATCAAGTTTAGCTTATGCTATTTTAGATGGTTACCCTCTTACCCAAGGTCACAGTTTAATTATTCCTAAAATACATATAGAAAATTACTTTGATTTGCCTTTCTGGTTACAAAGTCATTGTTGGCAAATGGTAAATGAAGTCAAAAAAATTATTACTACAAAATATAAACCTGATGGCTTTAATATTGGTTTTAATGTTAATCAGGCAGGTGGACAAAAAGTTAAACATACTCATATTCATTTAATTCCTCGTTATCAAGGAGATAATCAAAATCGTAAACATGGTATTCGTTGTGTTATCGCCAAAATTTAATTGTTAAAGTTCAATCAACAACTAGGAAACTATGACTTTATAAGGATAATCTGTTCCTAATTTTACCGCAAATTCCTCTTGTTCTTCACGAGATAGCATCCATGGTTGATGAATCTTCTCTCCTTTTATGGAAGCAATTTCAGGTAACCAATGACGTAAATAATCCCCATTTCGATCGTAATTTTGGGATTGTTTAGTAATATTAAAATTACGAAAACCACGGGCATCATTGCCGATTCCTGCAAGGTAATTCCAGTTGCCCCAATTACTACAAACATCATAATCAATCAATAACGACTCAAACCATTCTGCACCCATTGGCCAATTTACGCCTAAATTTTTGGTCAAAAAACTAGCTACATTTTGTCGCCCACGGTTAGACATGAAACCTGTTGCTTTCAATTCCCTCATATTGGCATCAATTAATGGGTAACCTGTTTGTCCCTCGCACCATACTTCAAAAAAAGACCAATTTTCTTGCCAATGCAAATCAACATTTTTTAAACCAGAGATATAAAATAAGCGATTACCATGTTTAAGGGCAATCAAGCGGAAAAAATCTCGCCATAGCAATTCAAAAATTAGCCAGTAAGTAGAATCGTTTTTTACCCTTTGAGCTTCATACTTTTTTACTTCTTGATAAATAAAACGAGGAGATAGACAACCATGGGCTAACCAAGGAGAAAATTTAGAGGAATAGTCTGCACCTAACATGCCGTTACGAGTCTTTTTATATTCTTTTAAACAGTCTTTTTTCCAAAAATAATTATTTAATCTTTTAATACCTTCTGTTTCTCCTCCACGAAATTGTAAAACTACTTTAGAATCGATCTCATAATCTGTTAATCCTAATTTTTGTAAGCTTGGTATTTGACCTATTTCGATATTAGGAATAGGTGGTAATTTATGGGGAGTTTTTTCACAAATATAATTATATGTTTTTTTTTCTATTTTAGTTCTAAAATTAGTAAATAAATCAGGAATATCTTCTAAGGAAAAAGGTAATTGATCACTGTGATAAAGGGTTGATTGCCAAGTTGATTTTATTTTAATTTGTTCTTGATTTAATTTTTTAATAATTCTTTTTTCAATATTGATTTCTTCGGAGGTTGCTTCTTCAGAAAATAATAATAAATCTACTTGATATTCGATCGCAATTTTAGCAATGATGTCTTCTGTTATACCTTGTCTAACAATAAGGTTGCTGCCCAATTTTTGTAAATTTGCTTTTAAATCTGTAATACTTTCTAATAAAAATTTGCCCCTGAATTTACCTGTTTTAGAAAAACCAAAAGAAGTTGTCATAAACTGTCTTTCATCGAAACAGTAAAGAGGAATAATATAATCAGGATTATATTTAATAGCCGTTATTATATTTTTTTGATCGTGAATTCTTAAATCATTTCTAAACCAGATTAAGATTCTCTTCATTTTCAATACTAAAATAACATATAATATTATCTATGTTAACAAAAAAAGATAGTATTTAGAAAATAAAAAAACTATTATTGAGTTATTAATTAAGATATTAATAAGTTAGTTTAAAGAATGTTATGGTGGAAGAGAAAAACGAGTTTTTTCATGAATCTGTATTACCCACAGAAATTATAAATAATCTTAAAATTGATCATGGTGGGCATTATTTAGATGCAACTTTAGGGGCAGGAGGACATTCTAATCTTATTTTATCTCATAATATAAATGCAAAAATTACAGCGATCGATCGAGATTTAAATGCGATTAATTTTGCCAAAAAAAGGTTAGATAAATATAAAAATAGAATCAGTTATTGGCAAGGTAATTTTGCTGATTATCAACCTTTTAACCAACTTTTTGATGGTATCATTGCTGATTTGGGAGTCAGCTCACCTCAATTAGACCATGGTGACAGAGGTTTTAGTTTTCGCTTGGAAGGACAGTTGGACATGCGCATGGATACAAATCAATCTTTAACCGCTGCCGAGATAGTCAACCATTGGCGAGAAAAAGATTTAGCTGATTTAATTTATCTCTATGGAGAGGAAAGGTTATCTCGACGTATTGCCCGTAATATTGTCGAAAAGCGTCCTTTTTATAGTACCACTGCCTTGGCAGATGCGATCGCATCTTGTGTTCCGGGAAAATATCGTCACGGTAGAATTCATCCTGCCACCAGAACATTTCAAGCGTTGAGAATTAGAGTAAATCAAGAATTAGAATCTTTAGAAAAATTTATTGAAGTTGCCCCCAATTGGTTAAAGCCATCAGGAAAAATTGCGATTATTAGTTTTCACAGTTTAGAAGATCGTATTGTGAAACATCAGTTTAAGGGTCATTCTCAATTAAACATAGTTACCAAAAAACCGATCATACCAACAAAAGAAGAACAAAGATTGAATCCTCGATCGCGATCGGCTAAATTAAGAGTAGCTTGTCGTGGGGAATAATTTTTAATTTTGCGTAAGGCATAGGGTGTAAATTTACGACCCTGCTGGATAAACCTTGTAATGCCCGACATGAAAGAGTTTCAGAAGAATGTAAATTATAGACCCTTACGCCCCTTATCTGAGAAGCATTTGAGCGTTTTTGGGTTGTTTATTGTTCTGTTTATTTGCTATAATGCGACTACCCTTACGCAAACGCACCTTGAAAACCAGATAGATCAAAGCTTTCAAATGCGAGCAGTTGAAACGTTTATTAATACCTATTAGGGATTGAAACACATCTCGACAACATCAAAGCGTTCTTTACCTTTAAGTGTTGAAACGTTTATTAATACCTATTAGGGATTGAAACGAAATCTTGAAATGGTGTAAATCAATTGTTAGAGGTTGAAACGTTTATTAATACCTATTAGGGATTGAAACGAGAGAGGTTAGTAAGTGTGTAGTTGCCGTTTTCATCGATCGCAAGTTGAAACGTTTATTAATACCTATTAGGGATTGAAACAATAAAAAAAAATGACTGACCAACTTGAAATTGTTGAAACGTTTATTAATACCTATTAGGGATTGAAACACTTTCTAAAGGCTTTAATATTTTGCCTAATAGTTGAAACGTTTATTAATACCTATTAGGGATTGAAACAATCTTGATTTAGCTTCCCATTTTCCTAGATAGTGTTGAAACGTTTATTAATACAATACCTATTAGCGATCGAAAAATAAATTAGAATTTTAACAAGAACATTCTGCGTAAGGCTTTTAATTATGTCCAAAGTATTTTTGATTTCTGACTTGCATTTAGGGCATAAAAAAATAATGGATTTTACTAAAGATTATAGAACAGGTGTCGATTATAAAGAAAATGCGGAAATATTATTGAAAAATTGGAATAAAGTAGTCGGAAAAAGAGATTTAGTCTGGGTGCTTGGAGATGTTTGTTTTGACTCTTCTTTTTTGGCATATCTAAGCAAAATGAAAGGACAAAAGAATTTAATTTTAGGTAATCATGATATTAGCTTTTCATACGAGACTTTATCTCAGTTTTTTTCTAACATCTATGGCATAATTCAATACAAAGGATATTGGTTAACCCATGCTCCTATACATCCTACTGAACTTAGAAACAAAATAAATATTCATGGTCATGTACATCAACATACTTTAAATGACAAACGATATGTCAACGTCTGTGTTGAAAACATCAACGAAACACCAATATCTTTTGACAAAATCAAATTTAATCATCATCAATAATCAATTTAGAGACTGAAACGAAACTATAAATATTGATTTAGATATTAATATTAAAGCGATCGCGATAAAATTATGAAAACTCTTAAAAAATTAACTGCTGGTTTTTTCTTAATGATTGGTTTGGCAATTATCATTCTTGGTACAGTTGACTTAAGTAGTTCCAAAACGACTCAGGACGATAAAGATGGAGCGTTGGCCGCTTTGGTCATTTTTGGTGTTCCTGCAACTGTTTTTGGGGGTTGGATTTTTAGGGGTTTACAGCAAGAAAATCAACAGAAAATCAAGCAATTGTCACAAAGTAAAGAGCAAGTGTTTTTACAAGTACTTGAAGAAGGCAATAAACCAATCACTATTACTAGTTTCGCACTTGCCGCCCAAATTTCGATCGAAGAGTCTAAGCAATATTTAGACGAACAAGCTTTGAAGTTAAATGCTGATTTTGACAGTACTGAAGAGGGAGGAATTATTTATAAATTTCCTAAGTAATTTTTTTAATTAATGAAAACATATTTTGACATTTTACTAGCATTACCTAAAAATCAAAAAAGCTTGAAATAACTTAATTGTCAATAATTAAAATTATTTCAAACACATCTTTTTTTATGGTCGAAAATCCCCAGGCTTTGTCACTCTTTCTGGAGCATTATTACCATTAGGTGTTGATGGACGATTATATGAAGGTACATCCACTGGACCAGTAAAAATATTAGTTAATGCTGCCCATGCACCTACATTTCCAGTATTATTTTTACCTGTGTTAGGTGTTCTACCAACACCACCAGCAATTGTTTCTGACTGTTTGTCATCTAATTCTTTCCACAAATTATTCATAAATATATACTCTCTTTTATTTAGTTGTTAAACATATGGTACAACAAAAATGAAATGATCATGAAAAAACTAAGTAAAAATTAATTAAATACCAATCAAACTCTCATAAATGTAACAATGTAAGTTTTAAATAAAAAGAAAATAATTTTATAATCAAACATATTATAAAACTAGAGAAAAATAACTTTTAAGCTTTACCATAGACAGGAATATTTGCCCCTCGAATATCCTTTGCATCTTCACTAGCTAAAAAACAAATAACTTTACCTAAAGATTCCGGATTTACCCAACTCCAAACATCATCATTACCCATCGCTTCTCGATTACTAGGGGTATCAATAACACTCGGCAAGACAGTATTAGCTGTTATATCTAAATATCTTTCCTTCGTTTCTTCTGCGATCGCACCCATGAGATTACAAACCCCAGCCTTTGCCGCACCATAAGCGGCCAACTGTCCCGCAGGTTGCATTGCACCACGAGAAGCAACCGAAACGATTCTGCCATAACCTGTTTGCTTCATTCGTTGTCAACAGTATTTAGACATCAGAAAAGTCGTATTGAGATTCAAATCGAACATCGACTGCCATGCGTCAAAACTATATTCATCCGTCTTACCCATATCAAAACCACCCACAAGATTAATCAAAACATCCACTTGAGGCATTTGAGCAACTAACGACTGCACTTGAGATTCATCACTCACATCACAAGATACAAAATTGATCAAAGAAAGGGCCTCTGAAGATAAACGTTGCTCTAAATAAGAAATCTGTTTCACTTCTAGATAAGGAATTGTAATTTGACGAGGATGATGAGTTATCACTTGTTTGACTACTCCTATTCCTAAACCACCTGTACCACCAGTTATCAATACAAACTTATCTTTCATAATTTATTACCCCATTTTTCTTAATATTATTATCGTCGTAAATTAGAAAAATAAATCATTTTTGAAACGTGTTTTAACAACAATTTTTTGACATTTATGCGAAGCATAGCACTACGCGATCGAAAAATACTTTTAAGATATACGAACAATGATTAAGTATTGTATCTTACACAATCATAGTACCTAAAAATTTGGTTAAATAAAAGTAGAGAGACAAAAAAATAATTTCTTTTAACTAAAGTAAAAATGACTTTAAATTAAGCTTAAAAAGAATAAAATGGTGATTCAAATTAGTTTAGACAAAAAGTAAAACTATCAAGCTTATTTCGGTAAACTTTCAGCAAGTTAAAAATCATCGGTGAATTATCAAAAAAATAATTATAACCTTACGAAAAAAACTCATGATTTTTAATTAAAAACCGAAGAATTCTCTGTTATTAAACATATTAAGGAATATAGTTGTTATGGTAAATACTGCAACGGCAAGAATTGTTCAAGAAAACAAAAAAGAGCAATTTGTTCTTTGGTTTGAAGAAGTTGGCATTGAAGATGTTCCTCTTGTGGGTGGCAAGAATGCTTCTTTAGGAGAAATGATTGGCCAGTTAACAAGTAAAGGCGTGAATGTTCCTACAGGTTTTGCTACCACTGCTTACGCTTATCGTTATTTTATCCAAAAGCAGATTTGCAAGGGAAATTACGTAATATATTTGCGGATTTGGATGTCGATGATTTAAACAACTTACAACTTAGAGGTAAACAAGCAAGAGCATTAATTTTAAACACACCTTTTCCTCCAGAATTAGAATTAGCAATCTCTCAAGCTTATTTTGAATTGTGTGATCGCTATGGAGAAAAACCAGAACTATGTTATCCTCTCGAAGGTATTGATAAATGTCGTGAGTTTGGTTGCGAAACCGATGTGGCTGTGCGATCGTCTGCCACTGCAGAAGACTTACCTGATGCGAGTTTTGCAGGACAACAAGAAACTTATCTCAACGTCCATGGAGTCAAAAACGTCTTAGAATCCTGTCATAAATGTTTTGCTTCCATCTTCACAGACAGAGCAATTTCTTATCGTACAGCCAAGGGTTACGATCATTTTGAAGTAGCCTTATCCGTCGGTGTACAAAAAATGGTGCGTTCTGATTTAGCCTCATCGGGAGTGATGTTTAGTATCGATACCGAAACAGGTTTCAAAGATGCCGCTTTTGTCACTGCCGCTTATGGGTTAGGTGAAAATGTCGTGCAGGGTGCTGTTAATCCTGATGAGTTTTTCGTTTTTAAACCTACTTTAAAACAAGGATTTCGCCCAATTTTAAATAAACGTCTCGGCAGTAAAGAAATCAAAATGATTTATGATTTGGGTGGTGGGAAACAAGTTAAAAATATTCCTGTATCGCAACCAAAAAGACAAAAATATGCGATTAGCGATGACGAAGCTTTGCAACTGGCTAGATGGGCTTGTATCATCGAAGAACACTACAGCAACAAACGAGGTAAATATACCCCTATGGATATTGAATGGGCAAAAGATGGACAAACGGAAGATTTGTTTATTGTCCAAGCTCGTCCTGAAACGGTACAATCACAAAAGTCAGGGAATGTACTCAAAGACTATCAACTTCAAGATACCAGTGAGGTTTTAGTTACTGGACGTGCAGTCGGCGAAATGATTGGGCAGGGCAACGCTAGAGTTATCCTTGATGTTCATAATATTGGTGATTTTGAAGCAGGAGAAGTTTTAGTTACGAATAAAACTGACCCTGATTGGGAGCCTATCATGAAAAAGGCAAGTGCGATCGTCGCTAATCAAGGGGGTAGAACCTGCCATGCGTCGATAATAGCCCGTGAAATGGGCATCCCCGCGATCGTCGGTTGCGGTGATGCCACAGGGCAATTAACCACAGGAGAACAGGTAACGGTATCCTGTTCCCAAGGAGAAGAAGGAAGAGTCTATAAAGGTTTGTTGGCTTTTGATGTCATCGAAACTCAATTGGATAATTTACCAAAAACGAAAACCAAAATTTTGATGAATGTGGGTAATCCAGAGGAAGCCTTTAAACTCGCATCAATACCCTGTGATGGAGTTGGTTTAGCACGTCTGGAGTTCATTATCGCTAATAATATCAAAGCTCATCCTTTAGCTTTAATGAATTTTGCGACTTTAGAAGATGAGTTGGTGAAAAAAGAAATAGAAGCCTTAACCCTTGGCTATGAAAATAAAGCCGATTTCTTTGTGGATAAGGTTGCTCAAGGTGTCGCTACTATTGCTGCTGCTTTTTATCCAAACCCTGTGGTGGTGAGAATGTCCGATTTTAAATCGAATGAGTATGCAAACCTGTTGGGTGGTCGATATTTTGAACCCAAGGAAGAAAACCCGATGATTGGTTGGCGAGGTGCATCTCGTTACTATGATGAGAAATATCGTGATGCCTACGGTTTAGAATGTCAGGCTATTAAACGTGTCCGTGATGACATGGGTTTGACGAATGTTATTCCGATGATTCCTTTTTGTCGTACTCCCGATGAGGGTAAAAAAGTCCTTGCCGAAATGGAGAAACACGGCTTGAAACGGGGCGAAAATGGTTTGCAAGTATATGTGATGTGTGAGATTCCTAGTAATGTGATTCTTGCTGATCAATTTGCAGAAATCTTTGATGGTTTTTCGATCGGTTCAAATGATCTAACTCAATTAACTCTAGGACTCGATCGAGATTCGTCCTTGGTTGCTCGCATTTTCGACGAACGCAACGATGCGGTGAAAGAAATGGTCAAAATGGTCATTGAGAAAGCAAAACGAAATAACCGCAAAATAGGTATCTGTGGACAAGCACCCAGTGACTATCCTGAGTTTGCTCGTTTCCTTGTGGAGTTGGGGATTGATTCGATCAGTTTGAACCCAGATTCGTTATTGAAAACTGTGATTGATATTGCCCAGTTGGAAAGTAAGTTGAGATGTTAGCTTTTTATTCAAAAGTGCGATTGCCGATCTTTTAGGGTGGGTATTGTTCAAAGGGTTTATGACATGAACTAATGATTTTCACAAATGTCCACCAAAACACAAATTTTGAGTTTGTCTTTTTATTACACTACTGTCAGCATCAGGATTTACCGTTGTACTTTTTTTGGAGTTTGATAAACAGACGAGATGATATTATTCTCGATCGAGATATTATGAGAGTGTGACCTGATTTTGATGTTTAAATAAAAGCCATAAACCTTTTCAAACAAAGGGTATTGATCAATTTATAAGACAATACTTTAGCTGATTTTATATCTCAAAATTCTTTAAAAGCCTTTTTCATATTGAATTACAGTCTTCAATGTATCGTATAGAGGTCGCACCCCTATCAAGCTATCTGCAAAGCGTTATCTCATAATTCGTCTCTTTTTACACCTAGTTGAGCAATTACAAAAATTCGTCCCCAAGAAGAATTTGGAATTTGGCAACAATTAAGGTAAAAATCCCTGACCCGAGAATATAAAAAGCTATATCAGCAAAGAGCAGGAATAGAAGGTAAAATTTCTAAAGGAAGTACAAGTTTTAGGTTGCGAAGTTCCCGCTACATTGGATTGAAAAAAACTCATCTCCAAAATATAGCGATTGCTTGTGGGATTAATTTAACTAGTGTGGTGTCATGACTGAAAGGGAGGAAAAAAGAGTTATTGACTCGCACTTCTAGCTTTGCTGCTCTGGGATAGAGCTATATAGCATAACTGAATTGTTTTAATTACCCAACAGTATCATTCATTTCAGGGTTTATATATTTTGTTCAATAAATTGAACTGAGACATGATTATTCATTGAGGTTATTTTTTAAAACAAGCGATCGCATAATATTTATTTCAATATATTTGATCATATGCTAGTTGCGATCGTTTTACATAAATTGTTCTACTTCTTGGGTATAGCGAATGGGTAATACATATTCGAGGTTCTCGTGGGGACGAGCAATGATATGAGTAGAGAGTACTTCTCCACCGTTAACTCTTTTTACATTTTCAATGCCAGCAGCCAGAGAAGCCTGAACTTCTGAAACATTTCCCCTGACAATCACGGTAACACGACCACTACCGATTTTTTCATAACCGACTAAAGTTACACGAGCAGCTTTGACCATCGCATCTGCCGCCTCCACAACTGCTGGAAAACCTAGAGTTTCTATCATTCCTACTGCAATTGACATAATAGTTGCGTTATTTATTATCTACAAAGTTATTCAGATACTTTAGCATATTCTTACTCACTCCATAATTAGCATCTTTGCTCTATTTTATCTGATAAGCCTTGAGCTACTTAACTTTCAATCTTGCTTAGATTCTGAGTATTTTAATAGTAAATAGTAGACATTAGTAAATATGATGTCATTATTGTTAGATAATAACTAATAGTTATCAAAATCTCAATTTACTTAGGTTTAAGGCAACAATAGACGTATTGGCTGAATTAGAGATCGGAAGAGCGTCGGGTGGGGGAAGGGGGGGGGGGGGGGGGGGGGGGGGGG
>JAAHTG010001348.1_pt1 | contig 16930 bp, 14 predicted proteins | sample 6116081 | NCBI WGS metagenome assembly JAAHTG01 (sample SAMN13939989, study PRJNA603662) | sponge metagenome | isolation source: marine sponge | host: Mycale hentscheli | place: New Zealand | collected 2005 | reverse complement strand
GTTCACATGGTACTTCTGGTTCAAGTGGAACTTCAGGTTCTTCAGGTTCACATGGTACTTCTGGTTCAAGTGGAACTTCAGGTTCTTCAGGTTCACATGGAACATCCGGTTCAAGCGGAACTTCTGGTTCTTCTGGTTCACATGGAACATCTGGTTCTTCAGGTTTATCTGGTGTAGATGGTTTAAAAGGTAATACTGGTGCTGCCGGTAATGATGGTACAGATGGTACAGATGGTACAGATGGTGGTGATGGCTCACATGGTACATCCGGCTCTTCGGGTACTTCTGGTTCAAGTGGAACTTCTGGTTCTTCTGGTTCACATGGAACATCTGGTTCAAGTGGAACATCTGGTTCAAGTGGAACATCTGGCTCAGACGGAACATCTGGTTCTGATGGTCAAGCTGGTTCAGCTGGAACTTCTGGTTCTTCTGGTTTATCTGGTGTAGATGGTATTTCAGGTTTAACCGGTCAAAAAGGACAAAAGGGAGCACCGGGTGATGCTGGTTCTCCAGGAGGTACAGGACTTAAAGGTTCGACTGGTGCAACTGGTGCGGCCGCATATCAATATGAACATATAGCATTAAATCCAATTGCAAGAACTGAAGTATTTGTTGCTGCAAATATTGATGAAAACTTCATATTTGTACCACAGACGTTTACTGGTAGTGAGTTAGTTAAAATAGAAACTTCATTTGGAGTTGCTTCTACCCAAAATACAACGTTTGTATTAGAAAGTATTGATTCTGCAGGACAAGTTAGTCAACATCAATCATGGACGCATTTAGCTACTATAAAACACCATATTGTGACTGTAAACCCTGTTGTAACAAATTTACATGGTAGAACTGTTTATATTAAATGTACAGACGGTGGTGCTGGAGCCTCAGGTTATACGGCAACACTAATGTGGCAACAATAAATATATAAACTAATTTACCAATATGGCATTATCGGTTAAAAGATTCACACATTCAAACGACTGCCCGGAACCTTCTGAGCAAATAAATGTAATGTATCATCCAACAGATCCTTCGAGATTATGTGATGGTGGTGGTACATTGACAGCGTTATTTGGAGAATCTGGTAATTTATTTGATTTAGCAGCCACAGAAGATGGTTTTGCAGGTGAATCTGGTATATGTGCCGAGGGCATGGACATTGTTTTCGTTGTAGACTATACAAGTTCAATGAGTAGTGCTATTTCAGGTGTTAAAACCGGTATTGCTAATTTAGTTAATACAATTGATACAGAATCTAATGGTAACTATAGATTAGGATTAGTATTATTTGATGGTGGTGCATGTAACTATAACACAAGTAATTTCTATAATTCTTTACCTGCTAATCAAAAAATTAATGAAGAGTGTAATAAAATTATTACATGTGTAGAAAAAATGAGTACTGTTGGTAATAGTACATCATTTACTAATAATCTTAACTCTATTGACACCCCAGATATGCCAATGGGTGCATATAAAGAATGGGGACTTACAGCAATTAGTGAAGTAGTTAATAATGGTTTTGCTGGTTCTTTTAGAAGTGGCGTACAAAAGCTAATAATTTTAATTACTGATGATGGTCCGGAGCGTAATATGACGTATGCTACTACTTTAAAATCTCAGTTAGACGCTGGAGGTTTTCAAGTAATGTATAATACTAATGGTAGTCCGTATACAAAATATAGTACTTTATTAGATACACAACCGGCTGGAGAAGGTCACTACAATTTAAACTATAATTCTACATGGACAACTGGATTAGAGCAATCTATTCAAAATTTATGTGCAACTACATTTATATACACATGTGATCCACCCGCAGTAGGATATTATATGGAACCTGGTACCGATCAATCATGGTATTGGAACGGTACTTCATGGAATGGCCCATTTAATTGTACTTATACTGTTAGGGTTAATATGCATACAGCCCTAGGAGCTACAACTTATGATGTCCATGATATTCCGAGTACTCATGCTAATTATGTAGACTCTAATACATTTGAATTTTCTGGATTAGCCGGAACTTCTTATGATATAGGAAATACTTGGTGGTTAGATCCTATAAATGATTGGAGTATAGACGAAATTACCGGGGTTTCAACTCAAACAGTTAGCGGATCATTAGGTGATTTTACAATTTATACAAACCCGGCTGTTACTGGATCAACTTTAGATCCAACAATAAGTCCTAATAATGGAAAATATTTTGAATTCGGAGGAACTATAACAGGAAATGCTGAGTATAACATATACATTGATGCAAAAACATCTCAAAATGTACATGCTTTTTCAGTAACAGTAATTTCAGATGCTCCGGATAGTACTGATGCTGATGGTAATACACAAAGTCCAGTCGGAACAGTTCAATTAGACCCACAAACGCCGGCAACATCTTGGCTTAATGTATCTAGTTCATATCCTAGTTCTTCACAGGCTACTAAATATACATTCTTAAGTTATACTGGTGCGTCACATACATTTGATGTAGATTTTAATGAAAATCCAAGTGATTATGATTTTACACTTAGTTCGGTTACGCCAACATACAGCAACTCTGCAGCACAAACCGCGGTAGATTCTGGATATACGGCAAATGCTAATGGTATTTCTGGTACATTTAATATGCCACAAGGAGGTGGATCTGCTGCATTTACTCTAAGCGCAGAAGTTAATCAACCTCAATATGCATTTACATTAGCTTTATCAGAAAATATTGATGGTGCTGGTTTACTAGGTGGTGGTAGTCCATCAACATGGTACGGATATACTGGCGATCTAGTGCCATGGCAAGGCAATCTTTATATTTTACAAAATTATGACTCATTTACAATAACAAGTGGTACTATGTCAAGTGGCGTTTCACTGTCGACAGGATCAGGGTCTGGTATTGGTGAAGAAATTACTAGTAACACAAATGTAGGTGGTTTCATAACAATGCCTGCTGGAGGTGGTACCGGAACTGGTGTCTTTGCAGGAACAAGTGTTGAAACAGAATATACATTTGATTTAATGCTTACAGAAGATTTTGATAATGGAAATTATGATGAAGAGTTTTCAGTAACAGGTACTGTAGGAGAAATAATTACAATAACTAAGACTTTACAAAATACTGATGCAAACATATCATATACTATAGATAAGATTACAAAAACTAATAGTGCAGTAACAGTAACCTCTAGTGGTACTACACTTACTATTAAAGTAGTGATGCCATCTGGTGGTGGTAATGATTCTATAGCAGTTGAAGGAACTCAAACAACAAATACTTATTCATATACTGTAACTTGGGATGCTACAGATTCAAATAATGATGAATTTTATGGATGGGATGATGGCTCTCCAGATTATTCAATTCAAGATAAAACAATAACAACTACCGTAACAGGAACTGCAGGACAAACGTTTACTTTGACTCCGGCGTATGAGCTTGTTACAGTTGCTGATTATTATTCAAGAAGTACAGGCAGAGGTGCACAGCCTACTGTAACAATACAACCTGGAGCATCTGAATTAACAAATGCTGGTTATACTACTTTATCTTCTACTGTCGGAACAAATTCAATAACTTATGGTATAGATCCATCGGTATCTTTAACAATGCCATCTGGTGGTGGTAGTGGAACTGTAGGTGTTCAATTAGTACCTGCTGAAATGTCATATACATTTAATGTAGGTTTTGCTACAGATAGTACAGATAGTGGAGTTGTTACACATGAATGTACTGCAGATGCTATTGGAATTTTTAGATCACCTATTAGTAATGGTGCTCAAACAGTTTCATTCTCAGGTAATAAAAATACAACATGGACTAGTGTGCAAGTGCCGGTAAGAGCTAATAATACTACCGATTATGATAATGAAATTAATACAATTACAGCAAACGGTAATTTCTTTAATTTATCTGGAGTTAGTGCCACAGAGGGTAGTAATTATTGTGGAGCCGATGTAGAATTCGTTTCATTTAATTTTAAAATGCCATCTTTAGATCCTAGATTTGGTATTAACTATAATACTAGAAGTGTTACTATAGATGATACAGTAACTGCTAAAACTCTATCATTTACTCTGTCATCAGTGCATAGTATTTCAAATGCAAGTGTAAATTATTCCGATTTATCACAAACATTTACTGGAGTTGTAGGTAGTACACATAATTATACTTCTAGATATACTGCAAACGCTGGATATACATTAACATTATCAGGTGCGACCGATAATAGTAGTGCTGTTACTTCCTCAGTATCTGGAAATAATGTAACTGGTGTAATTACGATGCCATCTGGCGGAGGTAGTGCAACAGTAACTGCTCAAGGTAGTACAACTCTAGATCAATATACGAATACAGTAACAATAACTGAATCTGTAGCCAATGCAGTGTTAGTATCAGCAAATGAAAATGGACAGAGAGTAATTTCTTTAACAGGAGTTCCTGGTTCTACAAAAACATTTACTGAAACACTTTCTATTAATAGTGGCTATCATTATACATCAGGTCCTGCTATTGCACATTCCGGAGATGGAATAACTAGTTCTATTAGTAGTGCTGGTGTGATTACTATTGAACTTACAATTGGAAGTTCAAATAGAACTGGAACTGCATCTGTAACAGGATCTACTACAGTAACACAAAAATCTTTAACTATAAATTACCTAGAATCTATAACAGGTGCGTTTATGTCGTCCGGTGGTGGTACAGGTTATCAATATCCATGGACAAGTGATTTTGTCGCTGGAGTCCCAGGTGCAATGGGAACTCTTACTAGGTATTTAATGCCAGCAGGAGGTTATGTATCTGCTAGTGTTAGTTCTGTATCTGATAATTCTGCATCGACAACGCCTAGTATCGGCTCAGTATCAGGCGCAGGTCAACAGATCAATATATCATATACAATTCCAAATGCGAATGGAACTTCAAATGTTACCATTAATGGATCTGCTGTTGCTGCGACAGCTGCGACCGCTGCAACAACTTTAGCAACTGCGGCGACAACTCTAGCAACTTTAGAAACTGCGGCGACAACTCAAGCAACTGCAGCTACAACTGCTAGAACTAAACCAACTCTAGCGACAACTCAAGCAACTGCGGCTACAACTGCAGCAACTGACGCAACTGCAGCTACAACTTTAGCAACCGCAGCGACAACTAAACCGACTAATGCAACAGATCCTACATGGCCTACTCTTCAGCCAACTGCAGCTACAACTGAACCGGGACCAACTTGGTATTACTATAATGTAGAAGATTGTGAAGGCGGGCAATGGGTTGCACGAGCATCTTATATTACACCTAGGTTTACATATCACAATTCAATGATTACTCATCAAGGAGTAGGTCCAGGACCTTATATGATTGTACATACAACATCAGCACAAGAAGATCAGCTAATTCTTTCAGGAGCTACTATGGAGGAATGTGGAGGCGAGAGAAGACCTGGCGGAATGGAATAAATTAAACTTTTTTTAAGGCTTATATATAATTAGTAGAACATTAAAATTTACTTATTATATGGAAGATAATATTCAAATACCTAAGATAATACATCAAATATGGGTAGGTGAAAAAGAGATGCCTGAACATTGTAAGCAGTTCACGCAAAAAATGAAAGATTTACATCCAGATTGGGAGGTAAAGCTATGGGGAAACGAAGTATTTACAGAGTTATATGTAGACGATCCCTTCTTGCAAAATTACATTAAAGATCCTGAATTATACAAATGGGCATTTATTTCTGATAGGGTAAGACTATTACTATTAAGAGATTTTGGTGGTATTTACTGTGATGTAGATGCTATGCCAGTTAGGTCATTTGATTTAGTACGTCAACAATTATCACCTCAACATACTTTTTTTACAGGCCTAAAGCCTTCACAAGGAAATAATACTCTTTTTGATTGTACTGTATATGGGTCTGCTCCCCAGTCTAGAATAGTAAACGAGTGTTTAACTGTTTATGATAGAATTAATTGGGCACATGGATGTAAGACATTCTCTGATAAAATTATTCAAAAAATAGAAGCTGACGTAGCATGTTTCGGTTATGAATATTTTTACAATTGGGAAATAAATGAAAAAACGATAGTACTCCATGATGTTTTAGAGACTAGATTATTTTCATGGGTTCCACCAGAAGACAGAGCTTCCGGAGCTATAGCTTGGTAGCTACCAGTTGCCATATAAATGGCCATAGGTTAGATAAATAATCAATAACGATAGTTTATATACCTAAAAATAACGGTTCCTTAGAACAAAGAAAATGACAGACTTAATTTATTTATGTGCACAGCCAGCAACTTACTATTATTCATGGCAAGTGGACGCAATGCTATTATCTTTTAAGAAAAATGGAAAGATAGATCTTAGTAAGTGCCATATTGTATGTGCAATACAGGGAGCCGGGATAGACCCATGGTTTCAAAAAGTCGCTGACAAATGGAAAAAGCAAGGAGCTGTTTTCTCTTTTTACAAAGACGAAAGGGATAATCCTAAATATATTTCATCTATTAGACCTCATATTTTAGAAAAACATTGGGCAGCAAATCCTTGGTTACAAGATAAATCTATAATGTATCATGATTGTGATATTGCTTTATCAAAACCTATAAACTTAGAAGGAAAACTAGAGAGAGATAAGGTATGTTACTTGTCAGATACAAGAACTTATATAGGTGGACACTATCTTGATAAATTTGAAAATAATTTAACAGAAGAAATGTGTAAGATTGTCGGAATTTCACCAGAAGAGGTGAGACGTAGAGAATCTGAAGCCGGAGGAGCTCAATATTTAATGAAACCAGGCATTGATATTCATTATTGGCAAGATGTTTATGTACATTCTGAGAGACTTTTTGAAGAAATTAGTCAAATGGTTAACAAAATTAAAGCAGATGATCCAGAATGGCACCCATTACAGATCTGGTGCGCAGATATGTGGGCTGTCTTATGGAATTTATGGAAAAGAGGCTATGAAACTCCATGTACTATAGATCTTGAGTTCACTTGGGGAACACAAACGATGGAAATGTGGGACCGACATGCGATATTTCATAACGCCGGTGTAGTAAAACAAGAAGAAGATGGGCCTTTTTACAAGGCACTTTATATGTCAAAATCACCAGCAGGAGCACCTAATGTTGGCGAAAAATGGGCATCTTTTAATTATTTTAATCTAGTCAAAGAGGCTTATATCGAAACAGAAGGCGGAGTTCAAAATGCTGGATTAGGAAAAGATGATGGAATAAGTGTCTTAGTAATGACATGGAAAAGAAGACATTTACTAGAAGAGGCGATTGAATCATTCTTAAGACAGACTAATGAGAACTGTGAAATGGTGATTATTAATGATGACGAGAAAGTAAATTATCAATATGACCATCCAAGAGTTAAAATCCATAATGTTGCTAAGTTTCAAAAGTTTATGGAGAAACTCAAGTATGGTTTTGACCAATGTCATTATACTTATATGTACAGGTTAGACGATGATGATTTAATGTTACCTAATGCTGTTGATACAGTTTTAAGAGAGATTAACACAAATCCAAACCAAGATTTATATCAATCTGCTAAACATTGGTATGTTGGAGTAAATCAAACAGAACATAATGGAATAGGTAGTGCAGTTAATACAGGTAACACATTCTCTAAAAAGTTTATTGACTGGTTAGATTGGGCAAATGCACCAGAACCACCAGGAGAAGATCAATGGATGGTTTATTATCCAGATATTAGAACACATGAGTTTGAAGAGATGACTATGATTTATAGATGGGGCGTAAGCCCGGCGCATCTCACGCATAAATCTAAACAGAAGACTATGCAAGAGTTTCATGATGGAGTAAATCAATGGCAAAACAATAAAGAGGGAGTAGAGCTAATTAAATTACAGCCACACTTTTCAAGGAATTGGTATGATACAGCATTTCTAAATACAGGCTTTTCAAATATAGATGATGTAAAACCAGATCCAGCAAATGTATGGTTCTATTGGGATGGTAAATGTGAAGGAGAGAGATTACAACAGTTATATGATTCCTTAATCTCTACTAGATACTTTAATCCAGATCGACCAATCTACTTAGTAAGTAATACATTCGAACAAGAAGACATTTTTACTGAGCATAAGATTAGAGTAGTGAAATGGACAGATACTATTTATAGACACATGCCAAATGGAGAGGCATGGAAACCTCTGTACAATGCAGCTACAGCTAGAGACAGATGTGACCTCTTAAGATTCCTATTCTTAAAGGGTTGGGGAGGTTCATATATTGATTCTGATGATATGGCAGTAAGGCCAATACCACCAGTGAGTAGAAAGAATATAGTCTGTAGATCTTACGATCCACACACTTGTCATTATGATGGCGTAAAGCCAGAAGACTGTCTACCTGGTCACTTAAGAGGTAAGCCAGAATTCGATCACATTCCTATATTTCCGCGCACAGACATCTGGTTAAATCATCACCTAGATAGTCCAATAGTAAGTGCTCTGCTTAATAGACCAGAACATAAACCAGAACAGGGCATTAACACGATATATTCACACCAACATGGAGGAGGAGTAGGATGGCAAACAATGATCTTAAGGACTTGTGAAGAACAACTCGATACACATGGTAAAGAATGGCACTTAGACATGACACTCTTATACCTATACGAATCTCATATAGCTAATTGTTCTCAATGGGATCAGGGTAAATGGGGAGGTGAAATGCATAAGATTTACCCTGTAGGTACTGGTGATAGAGCCCATCAAGAATACCCAAGACAGCAGGCAGTAGAATTCCTATATAAGGCATTAGAAGAATTCCCAGGAGCAACACATCTCTGGTTACATGATAAAGGAGAGGGTATTTCTCCACAATGGCATTATGATTACGCAGAAGACTGGGCACTCATGTCAACACACTGGATTCAGCATATTAGAAAGGTGGCCGGAATACCAAGTATACACGCATAATCATGGTACTCATAATTAAGTTGGTAGGCATTGCAGTCGCATTCTACTTCTTAATGAATAGACTTCTCACACGTCTAGATGAAGGGTATTGGTTTCGACAGCCAAAGAGACCTAAATTCAAACCGCCGCGCCCAAAGCACCACAAATCTAAATCTACTAATAAGCAAGCAAAGGGAACAGAGTAAACAAAGTCTACACATACACCAAAGGAAACAAACACTCCACATACACATATAAGTAAGTAAGGCAATACAAACTCTTAATACTCTAATGGAACACATACAATACATTAAACCTCTTATTATCAGTATAACCCTACTTTATATCTATGCCATGTATACAGAGTATAGAGCCAACAGTAAAGACTAGTCAGTCTAGTAATATATACCCATACCAGTACAAATCTGCCAGTCTAGGCTTTAAGGCCACTTGCCAGTAAAGTAGATATATACCAACTTTCCTCTATCAAAAAGCCATATTAAGCTAAGACGGGCCCACGTTCAGTAAAAACCAATGTTACCAGCGGTCCAGTCAAATGGGAGCGCGCCAACACACACGCTTGGGGCCACCCCAGGGCCCCGATCGCGCCACTACCCACAATACCACATACCGGTGGTACTGCGTACCCCCAGCATACAACAGAGCAAGGGGCCTACTGCTGCCACAGTGGCCCCTCTGGGTGTAATTAAAAACGGTGGATTATTGTGCTGCCTCCACCTGGGCATTAAGTTCTGCAATGGCATCTTCTTCCGCTACTTGTGCCTCAGTCTTCAGTTCGCCAAAGAGGGCATCGAAAGCACCAGCCTCAGACTCCAACTTCTGACGTTCCTCAGCAAGCATAGCGTCATTCAGTAGATCCCTAGAGTAACGGGCCTCGTCAAAGGTAACCCCACCATCAAAGTTAAAGTACATCTTCTGACCTACTTGACCCAACCTGTTCTTACTGAACTCCATATAACGTTGGGTAGAGTTTTCGCCACCTTTCCAATTCAGTTCCATCATCGCTGTAGTCATGTGCTTCAGCTTGTTTGAGCCGACGAATGTACCACCCTTACTTAACTGCAAGATAGTAACGAACGTAGTGTAGACCTTTCTTTTATTCTTACCCTGGTTTTGGGCGATCATTAGGTCCAAGAACCATTTCTCGGTCTTGCTACGGGTTAAGTTACACTCCTCTTTAACTGTGTCATTGACCTCAGTATAAGAATCCGTCAGTACGAGGTCCCATCCCTGTTTCAGAGTAGACTCAATGACAGCCTGTGGGTTCGCATCTGTATAGTCCGAAAGGAAGAGGATCGGCAATTGACCCCAGTGTGGGAATCGCTTTAGGTAACGGGCCATGTCTAGTTGGTTCATTTCCGCAGAAATAAAGAGTACCTTCTTGTTCGGGTTCTTCGCGTGTACCTTGTGCAGTAGCTCTAGTAGGACCGTAGTCTTACCAACACCCGGGGCTCCAGCCGCCATGATGTTTGAGCCGGGCATGAAACCACCCTCATTAGAGAAGAACTTATCAGCCACAGTACCGGTCGGCATAGGGATGAAAAGATCATCATTAAATTTAAGGTCATCCAATTTAGTCAACTTAACCTTCATAGGTCGGGTTGAGGTAGACTTAGCATAGAGACCCTTGTAATCAGCAGATGAGGTCATCTTACCGTTAGGGAATAAGTTAATTACACGGTTAGCTTCTTGATTGGCCAACCAGTTATATTTTTTGTGGTCCTTCGTGATGAGGACAGTTTTACCATCTTGAGACTTTAACTCGAAGCCATTGGCAGTGGGCTTGTATGTATGTGGTATCTTCATTGTGTATGATTTTAATTACAGTACTAATATACGAATTTTATTTGACATAGAAAAATCTAGAGGCCAAAAGTTGTTAACAATTTGCTTATTTTTTAGAATCGGGCGTAAAGGCACCAATCATTAGCATGATACCCATAACAGAGGCCAACAAGAAAAAGGCAAAGGCGTTATCCTCACCGGCAAATGTGATATATTCGTCAATCTTGTAAGTGACCGTCATATAGGCAATAACAAGTGAAATGATAGCGGGAATAAAGAATTTAAGATCGATAGTGACTTTCATAAGTGTTAGTTTTTAATTACAGTACTAATATACGAAAAATATCTGACATAAAAAAATCTAGAGGCAACTATTTTGCAAAAAAAATGAGGCTCCGAATGGAACCTCATCTTGGTAGTACTTGGTAGTACGAGGGTAGTAAGTAGGTTTAGTTAAGTAGTGCCCCAATCTGCGCAGTAGAATCAAGGTGTGCATTCTCAGCGAATGGGCTTCGAGTTGCACCTTGTAGATTCCATTGACGACCAAGTAGATTCCCTGCTTGTACCATCAACTCTGTTGAATCTTTATCTTGCATATTCATTGCCAACATATCTGGCGCGTGCGTTGCAACGTGGGTCATACCATTTACTACTGACCAGATCGATTGATTAGTCTTAGCAGCCTTTGGTTCGATAACCGGGATATTAGCCTTAGTATATGCAGCCTCATTCTCCATAAGTGGAATCCAAGATTCAGCTTTATCACCAACGTGCTTTTTAATTTGGTTATGTGCCCAAGTCATTTCTCGCATTGACGCTGGAGTGTTAACTGCCTGTGTGATACGATCTTGAAAACCAGAAGGGATAAACTTATTTTGACGCAATTGAGCCATGTGCTCGTGAAACTTCTCCATTGAATCTGAAGAAAGATTATTAAGAGCGTAAGATTCTTGTGACATTGCAGTAGTTAAACCATTAGAACACCATAGACGATTTACGTATGGCATAATTTGAATACCACCAAGAGGTGAGTTCTTCATAGTAATACCTGCAGTAAATACCTCATCCGAAAGACCAGGAATATCAAACTGTGCTTGAGGGTTAAAAGCGTTAATAGTAACAGAACCATTATTAGCATCTACACCCCAGTTGGTAATCTCTAGGCCATGTTGGTCAACTAGACGATCTGTAAGGCCAACAAAACGTTCGTGTGATATAAGGTCTGTCGCCTTCTTACTGAATCCAACTATCTTCTTAGTAGTAGGAGAAAGAATAATCGTAATGTCATTCAACTGAGTAGCCATTGCATTCTTCATAGTATTAATGAATTGAGCTTTAGCTTCTGGGTTAAATAGACTTTCGAACTTCTTAGTAAAGGACTGTGACATACCGATCATCTTGATCAGACCTTTAAAGGCCTCTTTGGTAATCTCTAGACGTTTACCCTGATACTCAATCGTAGTATCATTGATAATATTAATGTCTCGAACAGCAACTGTCTTACGAATTGACTGTGAGTTAAGTGTCTCGGCTTTACGCGAGGTAAGGACTTCTCCGGATAGTGTTTGAATCTGTGGCATAATGTGCTTTGATTTATTAGTTATACGATTTAATTAGGCGTTTGTTTCAGCCATGTTAGAGTTAATTTTAAGGAAATCTTCAACAGTTCCCAATACAGTAGGTTTCTGCCAAATGATCTCATAATCTATATACTCGAACTTCTCTAGTTCAGTATTGTGTGCCTCTACCATCTGGGTAAGAATAGCATCAGCGTCTTCACAGTACATAAGGATGTCTGTGTCCATTTCGATTTGAAACTTATGGCCACCTTTTGGGCGGAAAGCTTCCCCACCTTCATAAAAGGCTTTGTTCTCGTAGTATTGGCAGTTAATGTGAACGGTGTTTGTCATGTGTTTATCTTTTAATTACAGTACTAATATACGAATTTTAATTGACATAAAAAAGTCTAGTGGCACTTATTTTGCTAAAAGTTATTAACAATTACGGGCTTTAAGGGCTAACTGCCTGTCAATGAAGTAGTTAAGCTTATTTGAGAAAAACATAAGAGAGTCATTGTCAAGGTTCTCAATGGCCTTGTTCACCTTATAGGTATAATAATCAATCTTGCTCTGATAACCGTTAGGATATTTCATAATTTATTTGTTTTTAGAATTACAGTCACAACCAAAGTCCAATAGGCCCACAAACTTTGCGAATAATAAGAAAAGAAAGATGTTAAAGGCGTCGTCGATAGTAAGTGACATTTAAAAAGGGTTTGTGTTTAATTACAGTACTAATATACGAAAAAAGATTGACATAAAAAAATCTAGAGGCAACTATTTTGTTAAAATTGCAAAAAAGTTTGCAGTGGCCACAGTGGTCCACAATGGGGTCTTGCCCAGTCTTGCCCTCCAGGGGCCGCGATGGACTAGTGGTCCACAGTGGCCAACTAGCTTGCCACTAGCGCGCGCGGGGGGTAGGGGCCAAGGTCCTGATCCATGCCGAGCCCCTGGCGCGCGAGGGTAAATCGAGCCCAATAAACTTGCTGAAACAAAAGCCCAATTTCCACTATTACATAATGAGTAGTGTATACACGTCATGTACTCAATGGGCGCCAACTGTCGCCGGCCCCAAAACAACCTCATCAGAATTTGGTAGTATACTAGTAGGATAGTAGAAAGTTATTAACAATTGGCAAAATAAGTGCCACTAGATTTTTTTATGTCAAATAAAATTCGTATATTAGTACTGTAATTAAAAACAAACAATAACTATGTATATTAAAGAACACGAAGGATTTAGCGGAGAAACAGTTTACTCAATTGAGCAAAAGATTGGTAATAAGATGCACAAGTTCCATACAAGCGAATATGGCTTTAAATGGGATGTAGAATATGACTATAGGGTCGTTACTAAATGTGTTGCCGGTTGGATGACTATATCTGAAGGTAAATCAACTCTTAAAGCCCTAGTTAATAGGTATAAGAAGAATGCCTTACAGACGATCGAACTTAAGTCTACCCACCCTGGGTCAGATACGTATTTAACTGCCTTAGCACTTAAAGCCAATAAGTTCGCCACAGTGGCAAACTGTATCTTAGACAATATAACTATAGGTACTATCCATAGTAGTTTCCCTAAGATGGCTGATCATGGTCACTGGAAAGCTATTGGTAGTAAGACCTGGGCGGATAACGCATATAAGCTAGAGGATAGCTTTAAGAACATCACCCTGGTAGAATACGCTGCATAAGCAAAATAAAAGCAAAATAACTGCCATTTAATTTTTTTATGTCAGTTATTTTTCGTATATTAGTACTGTAATTAAAAATCAATAACAATATGAAAGTCCAAAATTTCGACAAGCCGTCAATAAAGGCAATCAGGGTAGCAATGGATGCAGCCCTAGCAAAAGTTAGTAAAGAGTATGGGATTAAGATCTCTACTGGTAATGCAAGGTTCTCAGCTGATGAGGTTACCTTTAAAGTTAAAGCGAACGTGATCGGTACTGGTGGCGTAGTTAAGACGAAAGAGGCCCAAGCATGGGATCTATATGCCACTAGTCAAGGTCTAGGCCACCTCTCAGTAGGAGATAGCGTAGAGTTGCAAGGTAAGACATTTACCATTAAAGGGTATAACACAAGGGCCCGCAAATCACCTATCAATATAGAGGATAGCTCAGGTAGAGGGTATAAGTGTTCAGTCAGTATGTTGCTAATGTATAATCCTGCCTAATATGCCATATATCACGAAAGACCAAGTTAAAGCGAAAAGGGCTGCCTTAAAAGCGGCCCTACCGCAATACAAACTCTCAGTCACAACAGAACACTACTCAGGTATAAAGGTTGCAGTAATGGCAGGGCCCACAGATTTCGGCACTACATATAGTCAACTAAATCCTAATATAGACTATAGAGCAGAAACATGGAATAGGTATACAGAGCAATATGACTCTAACCCACCTATACAAGATCTACTAGATATAGTAATGCCCATACTAAATGAAGGTAAAGGGCCAAGTCACGAAGATGGCGATTATGGCATGATACCCGATTATTACACTTGGGTCCATATAGGTAAATGGGACAAGGAGTACCAACAGACTAAATAGGGGAATAGAGCCCAATTAGGGAAAGTCAGCTACAGAGCTAGTACGAGAGTATGGGCCCTGTGGCTTTTCAGTGTTTTAGCGTTTGCATGGGTTTTCTAAGCCATGCGGCAATTAAGGGTGGAGGAGAGGTAGAAGGTCCCTAGGTCATGACTTTTAGTATATTGCCTTTAGTATAAACGCGATGTTCCAGAAGCGCGCCAACTGTTTCCGCCCGGAACTACCGCATTCTGGCCCCGCGTGGTTTACTTTAAGCCTTATAGGGAAACTCACAGTATACCTGCCTGACCCAAAGTAAACCAAATAGAAATACCCATATAGACCCAGACCGGCCAATTGGGGGAAACGCGCAAGTAGCCAGTCCAGAAAAATTGGGGCCCCCGGGGAGGGTAGGCAATTACCCTCGAGCTACGATTCATCCAAAAATGAATCGCGCGCGCTCACAATTTCACTCCAGGGTGCGAAGGCACACTAACGCAATGATACTTAACTTTACTTACTGTGATACTGCCTCTAAGCAAAGATGGGCTGGTAGAGGGACTCGGTATTTCTATGAGGTACACAGAGGAACTTTTATTTCTTAGAGGGGTAGGCAGGGGTATTACCTATGAGGGCCTCCAAGTACCTATGAGTACTTAGGGTTGCCACAGCGCCGGCCGGGACGGCAAGTCCTCTGAGTCAGTTAGGGTAGAGGCCCTTATGGTGGTGGTAGAGTTGATGGTAAAATTTCCCTTGGTAGCAGCGCGGATTTCTGGCGGGAAACTTAACTGAACTAAAAATTTCCCAGATGAAACTATTGAGGCTTTTAGACTATAACAACTAAACAGAACTCAATGAAAGTAGGAGATGACTATCGCACTAATCCACTCAGCCACAAACCAGGCGGCAGCACTGTAAGAGTAACTTTTAAAAACGGTAGCTGGCGCGACTATGATAAAGTGAAGCACCCGAAATCATTTATTAGTAAAATACTAGAAATAGCTAATGATGTTCAAAGCGCAGAAATATTATGACAACAGAAAGATTAACTAACGAACAAGTCACGGCGATTGCTGATAGACTGGATGAAGTAGTAGGAAATGAATTCCATGATGCAGTCTGTATAGCTCTAAATGAATTCGGTTGGGGTGAATTCGGAGGTGGTGAAGGTATTGATGATTCAGATGTATATAAGATTAAAACCGAATTAGCCATGGGTTGGCTGCAAGAATATAAAAACTATTACGATAAAAAATATGAAGATAGCTCTAATAGCGCACGATAATAAAAAGGCTGACATGGTGGCTTTTGTTTCTAAGAGATTACCATTCTTTAATAGAGAAGATGTTACAATCGTTACGACTGGTACAACTGGTAAACATTGTAAACATGCTGGGATTAAGAATTTAGAAACTGTATTGAGTGGACCATTAGGTGGGGACGCGCAAATTGCTGCAATGACAGTTGAAGGTAAAATAGATCTAGTGATTTTCATGAGAGATCCACTGGATAAACACCCTCACGATGTAGATATTTCTATGTTAATGAGATTATGTGATGTACACAATATACCACTAGCGACCAACTATAAAACCGCTAGTTATTTAGTAAAATATTTGAAAACAAAATAATATGGCTAGAGTAAATGCAAGTAAAGAAGAATTCCTATATGATTATCTTAATGAATACGCTCCAGTAGCGCAGGAAACTAGAGGTCAAGAGGTTTGGAAGCAATATATGATGCCTTATGTAGACTTTTTACACAATGATGCGTACGGAACTTCGTATGGTGTTATTAAAGGTACTACTGGTTTTCAAAAGAATTCTAATAAAGTAGTAATTGAGGCTCATTGTGATGAAATTGCCTGGATTATTACTAATATTGAGAAAGATGGCATGATTAGAGTTAGAAAACATGGTGGTAGTGATAATATGATAGCTCCAAGTAAGACAGTTCTAGTCCATACACATGATGGTGAAAAAGTACCAGGAGTTTTTGGTTGGCCAGCAATTCATACCAGAGCAAAAAGAAAGGATTTAGGCTATGCCGATCATGAATTATGGGTGGATTGCGGATTTGATAGCTTGGAAGCCGCGA
>JAAHTG010001130.1_pt1 | contig 16937 bp, 17 predicted proteins | sample 6116081 | NCBI WGS metagenome assembly JAAHTG01 (sample SAMN13939989, study PRJNA603662) | sponge metagenome | isolation source: marine sponge | host: Mycale hentscheli | place: New Zealand | collected 2005 | reverse complement strand
CTGCTTTTATACCTGTAAGTGGATTACCAATTGATGAAGTAACAGTAGGAGTAGCTTTTCTTGCATTTTCTATTTCTTCAGGAGTTATTATTAATCTAGGATCACCTTTAGGTTTTATAATTTTAAATAAATCTTTTATGCTAGGTTTATCTTCTTTAGTAGGAATATCAGTTGTAGGTGGCATCACATCTTCAGTAGCAAAAGGAGATGGATAGAATTTTAAGTAATTATTTCTTAAAAATTGTGTAAGACCTCTTCGTTTTAATCTTTTTTCTTGAATGATAGTTATATTATAATTTGTTTTCTCTACTTCTTTTTCTTCTCCAGAAATAGTCCATAAAAGTTGAAATGGTGTGAATAATTCCCATAACCAATCTCCTTTTTGATTATTTAAAGCATTATAGGTATCTTTACTAATTTCAAGGTAAATATCTTCATTTACTTTAACACAAAAATATCTTGTAAATACTCCTAAATTATAATCATCTTCAGTGGGTTTTGGGTAAAATGAAGTTGGAAGATGTTTATATGTTGACTCATCTAAACTAATATTTTTTAATGCCGTATAATTAATAATCATCTCTTCAGAATATCCCGGAGTGTCTATTGAATTAAATATAGTGGGTGCATCTGTAAACGCTATTTTAGATTGGAGGATATTTTGGTTATAATCTGTTTCTGTTGGAACTACTCTAACTAATTCATCATTAACCCCATCATCAGGATTTTTCCCAGTAAAGTATTGACCTGTATAAGTTTTATAGTAATATCCAGTATATTTCTTTTGATCAGATTTATATACTAAATCATCATTTCGAGAGTATAGATTGGTTGATATTTTATTTTTAGGTATATACATAATTATTAAGATGAAGGTGCTCTAAATACTAAATATGTCCAATTATCTCCTTTTTTATTTTCATAGGGGAAATTTGTACCATAATTATCTTTGTATGAGGTTGACCACCCACTTGATATTAGTGGTGGGGTAAAATTTATTTCTCCTACATAAATTTGAGTATGTCCATATTTTACATGAGATCCATTTGTAGGACCGTTATTACACCAGTAAGCAACAACATCCCCATACCCCCAAGTAGTAGTAGTTAATTGATTAATTAATTCTTCTTTAGTAACTATCAATTTAGTTTTAGTATACCCTAAGTTTGTTAAATTATTATAATACTGAATATTATTATTAGCATTACCTCCAGCAGCTAATTGAGGGTTTTGTAATTCTCCTCCTCTTAAAAAGTTTACATAATTCTTTGCTAAATTATAAGTCCATCGAGCACACATACCACTCACTTCCCCATCTCTAGCAAACACTTCATTGTAAGATTTTTTCATTGCTTCAAATCTAGAGGTAATTAGTGGATTTAAAGATTCTGGTGGAAGGATTGATGTTAATGGTAATGCTTGACCCACAGTTGAGGTATTTTCTTTTGATGGAGCAGATAATGGATAAGGTGCATATCTAGTTATATTTTCTGTTTTAAAAGCTGGAGTTGATAGAGTATCTAGTTTAGTTGTCCATGCTGTAGTATTAATTGAATGGTTAATGCCTCTAATTTGTATTTCAACTTCATCTTTTTCATATGAAGGGGGTAAAACATCATCACTAATTAGAAATTTTTGATATAGTACCATACCTGATAGTCCTTCCATTTCTAAAGATAAGTTAAAGGGTAAAAAGAATGGAGCTTGAATTTGTTGATCTTTTATAGGTTGAGAAAGTTTTCCAGTTATTAAACTAGCATGTGTAGTATTCAATTGTTGTAAAGTAGAAATATTCTCATTTATAAATTTTTTGTCCTCATAAATACTTAATAATAAATTATTTTCTTCATTGTTAATTATCTTTTGGAAATTAGTTTCAATATTTATTTTTTCTTCTTCATTTTCATTAATACCTTTGGTTTCTGGGGAAAATGATTTTTTGTCAGGAATTATTCTATCTCTTAATCCAAGATTATATTTTGAAAAAGATAAAGCATTACCCGAAAGTTGGTTTCCGTTACCTGAAGATCCAATAGAAATTAAAGTAGCAAAATCACTACCTAAATCTGCTGTTAGATTTATACTTTTTATAAAACTACCTTTACCAGATTCAACTCCAAATGTTTTAAAACGTGCATATTCTTTTTTAGGTGTATCTATATCTAAATTTTGGGGAATATCTTCTATAAATTGAATTTTTCCATCTATGGTACTTTTTACTGTGATTTGATTGAACCCACCCAAAGATTGGGTAATACCCTTTATTATTTCTTTTAAAAAAGAAAGAAGAGATATTGAATTATCTTCATTTTGGGGCAATTCATCTATTAATTTAACTATATAATTTATATTAACAAATATACCCGCTAATCTCCCAGAATAAAGTGTTGATTGAAATGATGAATAATCTATTAAAGAATCATTAATATCACTAGTAGGAATGTTAAGATTAGGTATAGGTTGGGCTGTATTAGAATATGGTATTAAACATATGTTTGGGTTTGATGAAAAACTTCCAGGAAATGTAAGTATATAATTTTCATCCTTTTCTAGACTATTAAAATCCATATCAAAAGAGATTATTGGAATTGATTTATCCCCAACATTATTATAAAGTAGTAATCTAGATTGAATTATAGCCATCAAAGCTCCAAAAGTCATGTAGGTTTGAGGGGATTGACTATCTTTTCCTTCAGATGTATTATTAAGAGGAATAGAAAGTAAAGAATTTTTAATTTCTAAGGTTTCTAATTTAAACTCTTCCTCAATTGGGAAAGTCTTAGATTTAGTAGATATATTAGGAAAGTTTGGAACAAAAATAGGGAAAATAGGGTTTGAAAAAAGAGAAAATTCTTTTTCAGTAACTTGATATAAATCATAAAGAATTTGATTTAATAATGTTTTATTTTTGTTAGCAACAATAGGATTAGAAATGTTTTTTAGGGGTTCAATTTTACCAATATCAAATACATCAACGGGTTCTACACTTACATCATTAACTTTTACATTTAATGAATTATTCATTTTAAGTGATTCTATAACATCACCCATACCCGTTAATATTACTTGACAATCATAACTTCCATCAGGATTAAATTGCCAATTAAAATTAGATATTTTACCATACACAGCATCATAATTCCCTAAATAATCTTTCCTTGCTTCAGCAATTTCTCTGTAAATATCATATTGGGTTTTACCTCCAGGATTTAAAAGAGTTCTTAAGGGAGCAGTAGAAAATTTATCAAATGATTGTAGTTCACCTTCATTATCTAAGTAAGCACTATGTCCAAACTCTAATAAAAGAGAATATCCAGGGCGAAGATATAAAATATCTACAAGGTTAAATTGTCTTTTACTAAAACATTTAATATTAATTGTAGTTTTAGTTAAAGCACCATTATTTAAATATTGAACATCTACATTAGTAATACCAGGCATTGGAACATATCCTCTTTCTTCAATTCCACCCCAACCATAAGCCCCATTAAATATTGAGCTTCCATTATTTAAACCCGAATTAAGACCATTAGAAATAATTTCACCATTTTTTCCCATAGTAACTGAAAGTGCTCCACCTTGTAGTATGAAATTACTTGCTAATCTATCGGAAATAAAATTAGAAGGGTTAATACCCATATCTTCTAATTTTTGAGGAACACCATTTATTTTACTCCCATCAATATAATTTAAAGCAGTATCTACAGAACTTGCTAAACGAATCCATGGGGTTTTTGTGGTATAATATTGAAGATCTTTAGAAGAAATATTTGTATATTTTCCTAGAGATTCTTGCCTTACATTAATTTGTTTGGTTACCCAAGATTCAAATGGTTGTCCTAAAAGTGGCATATTATAAACTGTTTATCTCAATATAACTATCAATAATTGAACTTATGTTAACTGGTATTCTTAATTGGGTACCTTCATTTAAAAATAAAGATCCAAAATTAACTTTATTAGGATTCGCGGATGCTATAATCCAATACAAAGTAACATCGCTATAAAATTGATTAGCTAGTAAATCTAATCGATCACCAAAATCTGTAAGTACATAAATATCATTTTCAGATAATGGTATTTCCGGATATTTGACATCACGATAATAAACAGTCCCCAGGGTTCCAACATTTTCGTTAGTATTTCTTAGGGTTTTTATGGTAGCGTAGCGTTTCATTATTAAATTTTATTATAAAAATGCTTCAAGATCTGAACTATTTGCTGCAATATCAGCATCAATAGATTCATTTTCTATATCTTCCATTGCTTTAGCAGATAAATAAGATTTATATTCATCATTGTAATTTCCCCTAGAATTAAAAGCATCTGCTAATGCTATATATCTTTGATCTGGACTATTGGCAACATTTCCTTTTTGAGGTAAGAAATTATGAATAGGAGTAAATGCTAAGCTCACGGTTATAATATGGGGTAATTCTTTTACACTCTCATCATATTCTCCTTTTTCGTTAATACCTATTTCCCAAGGAGATTCTTGAGGTATTGTATAACTTAAAGAAGTTAAATACCCAGGTTGTTCATAAAGATACCCACCCATAGTTATTCTTACTAAATTCCCTCTCATAAACCCAGCATCAGTATAATCTGGAGCTAAAGTTGAGGCTAAATAATTTAATTTTTTATACATTGGGATTAATTCAGCTTTTGATTGTGCAGCTACTGTAAATCCAATATTAATATTACGAGTAAATCCTCCATAATTAGCTAATGAATCTCCTCTACCAACATATTGAACTTGATTCCAAGTTGCCCCATAATTATCATCAAAATTATCTATAAATGCTCTAAAATGCATATAAACAGCACTTCCATTACTTTCATTATTATTAATAGTTGCTATTCTAAATTTACATAGATCATTAATAGCATATTCAGTATTAGGACCTACCCCTTCATACATGGGCATAGCTGTAATTTTGTCTAATGCTTGCATATCACTAGCTGCAATTCCATAACTATAAACATTTTTTCCACCATTTACCTGATTAGAGGTACCTGGATTACCTTGGTTTACTCTAGTATCAAGTGCTTTATTAGATGTATAACTTGGAGATGTTGCTATTATTGTAGAATAATCTGTAATATTATTATTATCTATAATAGTTTTTCTAAAATCTTGATTAATTTTTGGACTAGTTCTAGATGGAGGAGCAAAATCTTCAGGAGATGATGCTACATTTAATCTTCCTGCAATACCTAAAAAATTTCCTAAGAAAAAGTTTTTATTTGCTACGTCCCCACTAGCGTATCTATTCTGTTTACCTGTTCTTTGATCAGCAAATTTGATTCTAGTTTTACCAATCCCTAATATAGAACCAGGACCACCACCATATTCTAATATGTTTACAGGATCTATATTTTTAGTTAATTCTACTAACCTATTATCTTTTGTATCTTGATTTTTTACTATGTTAAAATAACTATTTAACCCCAATGGTGATGGAGTACCACCTCCATCAGGAGATACAGGAGAAAATGGATTTAAACCTAATAAGTTTAAATGAGTTCCTGTAAACCCAACACCTGCTTGTGCTATAGTAGAAGTAGGTAAATATACACCTTGATTAACACCACCACCACCATAACCCGCACCCTTAGATGCTTCAGTTTTTACTGATGTACGAGATAATAAATTTTGTTTAGCTATAAATAAAGGACCACTAGGTGATTTAAAATCAAAAAACATTTGAGATAATCGACTTACATCATTAACTCCTTTTATTGGTGCAAGTAATCCCCCTCTTAAAAGAGAATCAGGACCACTAGTATTAAAAATGTTAGATGGAGAATCCTCAGGTGAGGGGATTGATTTTTGAATATAAGGTTGACCACTAGATCCACCCCCAGGTTTATCATTCCCATACCTCAAAGATCTAAGGTCTGTTTTGAGATTTATTAAAGGCATCTATTAAAATGTTCTTCCTTCAGGTGCGTTGTCTCTGTAGTTACTTGCAGGTATATCACCGTTTAAATCTAACTGAGATGGGGAAGGTTTTCCTACAATATTGGGGATATCATTAATTGAATAAGTATCATGTAATTTAGATCCCGCAAAGTTAGGGATTGGAGGTGTTCCACCATTTAAGCTTGATAGATTTGAACCTGCTACTGTTAATTTGTCAAGTAAAGCCATAATTTTATATTTTTAATTTGTTGTTTATTATAAATATTAACCCATTCTAGAAGTTGCCAATGCTAATGATCTACCTGCTTTAGCTCCATCAATATAAACATCACCACCTTGTTTAACAGCTGATATTAGTTCTTTTAATAATATTGTTACTTCATTACTACCCCCAAATCCCATACTTTGGGCTTTACTTAAAGGAACTACAGCTTCAGGTTCTCCACCTTCACCTATTAAAGCAGTTGTAGGTCTTGTTACTATTCCACCCGTAGCCAACTTTGCGGTTGGTGTTATAGTTCCTGCTTTTTTCAAATCACGAGCGGCAATACCAGCATCTGCTGCTAAAGATAAACCTGTACCTAATCCAGGAGCAACTAAATCGAAAAGTCCTAAACCTGCAGAACCTGCTTCTGCAAGTGCACCCACAAAATCTCCTTTTATTGCTCTATCTAATGCAAATCCTAAACCCACTACAGATCCTAAAATAGGAATTCTTTTTAGCAACCCTTTACCTGCAAATTTTCCAGCAGTTTTAGCAAGAGTACCACTCCCTGCCTTTAATGCTGCTTGTCCAGCAGCACCATACACTACTTTACCTGTATTTTTCATTACCACTCCACCAGATTTTTTGGTAATAGCTCCGGTTGCTGCTTTTGCTGCTGCACCTCCTCCCCCAAAAAAAGATTTTAATTTACTTGCAGCTTTACCTAAACTTTTAAATACTTTTAATAATTTTGAAAATTTACCTACTAAAGATATTGCTCCTATAGTACCTAAAACACCAGCTACTATCTTAGCATTATTAGCAATCCCCCCCATCAAAATCCTTACACCTTCTAAAATTGGGGATAGTGTATCAAATGCTTCTATTATTGACTGTGCTGCTTTTGCCTGAAGTTCTTGGAGGTTTTGGGTTTCTTGTTGACGCAAAAGTTCATCACTACCTAATTTATCAATTAACTTTTTTCTTGCTTTTTCAGCTTCTTCTTCTTTTCCTTGGGCTTTTAATGCCTCTATTTTTTTAATTTCTAATTTTGCTTTTTCTCTTAAATCATTTGTATCCTCTGCCCCTAATCTAGATAAAGCTCGTTGTTCAACTAAAGATGAAGCTAATTCTTCACGAGTCATTCCTACAGCTTTTGCAATGGCTTCTTGCTGGATACGGTTCATACTTTGGAATTCTTCTAATGAGCCTGCTTCTCTAGCTATTTCCGATGCTAATGTAGCTAAATCTCCATCAAGGGCAGCTTGCCTTGCTTTTTCTAGGTTTAGTTGCTTACCTGTTAATAACTCAGCTTCCATTTCTGCTGCTATTGAAGATTCAAAATCAAGTAAAGAACCTGCTATACCATCTACTTGATTTAAGTTTAAACCTAAAAGTTTAGCTTCAAATACTGCTTTACTTAAACTTTTACCTTGTCCTTCTAATGATAGTAATGTAGCTTTATTTGTATTTGCAACATCTTTTAAAACATCTTGGTATTTTATCGATGAATTAGTTTGGGCATTGCTTAATTGAACTTGATAAATTAAATCTTCTGTTTGATCTTTTGAATTTTTACCAAGAGCTGTATTTAGTTTTGTAAATTCAGTAGCTTGATCTACAGATAATCCTAATCTATTTTGAATAATTGCAAAGTTAGCAGCACTTTCATTACTTAATTTAGCAGTTGTTCCCAAAGCATTAGCAAATGAAAGTTGAGAATCAGTTATTTCTTTACCTGTTACGCCACTCAAACCACGAGCCGCACTGTTAGCACTTTTAACTAACTGATCTGCTTGTTCTCTACTAACATTAAGATTACGAGATAATGATGTTGATCTTTCATCAAAATCTTTTAATCCACCTACTGCTAATCCTACAGTTAATTTATTAAAAAACCCAGCTAATTGACCCCCGGCTTTAACCGAAGATTTTAAAAATCCATTCCCCTCAGCCATATTATCTCTAAAGGATAAGGATGCTTTTTCAAATTCAGGGAAGAATTTATTTAAAACAGGTATTTCACTTACCAATTCACCTAACCCTTTAAAAGGGTTGGATTTTGATATATTTTTAGAAGTATCAAGGATTTCATCAAATCCTTCTTCAATTTCTCGAGTATAATCAGCTGAATTTTGTAGGTTTTGGTTTACCCTTTGTAATATAGCTTGTTCAGCTTTAGTAGCATTTACTGTTTGTGCTTGGAATGTTCTAATTTGAGACTGGAGTTTGACTCTATTTCTCTGTAAAGCATCAGATTTTTTAGTAAAATCTATTATTTTTTTTCTATCTTTAAGATCTTCTTTAGTGAACCCTGCTAATTCTTGAGCAGATTTAGATAAATCTCGAGATAATTTTGCGGCGTCTCCAATCCCTGAACCAAAGTCTTTTGAATCATTAGCTAAATCTTTTAGAGCTACTCCTATATCTTTATAAACAGCACTAAACTCAGTTCCAAGGTCATTTAATCTTTCAATTTCGTCCCCTGCGTTTTTTAAATTATCAGATAATGCCATTTAATAAATTTTGTTATAAATATTAAAAGGCGTCATTTTTTTGACGCCTTTGTAATATAAGTAGGTGGAGATATTTTTTTCCTTTCTTGAGCTGCTTGTTTAAAGGTTCCATTCACCCAACTTTCTTCAGCTTTATTTTGCTGGTTTTGCTCTTTAGAATAGTTATTAATTAAATTAAATGTTAAATTTCTTAACCAAATAGGCATATTATATATAGTATGCCAATCATACCCCCCATTACCAAAAAATACTATTTCGTGGATTTGTCTAAAAAGAGAAGTTCTATAATCAGGCGTCAGGCCAAAAAAAGTAAATCCCAATTGGTAAGTCAGTGTCCTCCTCATCACCATTGGAATTAAATAAGGTTACAGTTAAATCTACATCTGGGGATATTAATTGGTAATGTTTTCTAAATTCCCTAGCATCTTTAGCTAAAAAATAATTATTAACAAATTCTCTAATATCCTTTTTTTCTTCAGATCCATTAATAGAAGTAATCATATGAGCTAATCTAGCTGTTACATCACTAGTTCCTTCCTTATTTAGTTTTTTTAATCCTTTTATTTCACTATCTATTCTTTTATCATCCCCATGAGTTAATAATTTAAAAGTAATTACATTCCCTGAATGGGGTAATGTAAATGGAAAATTATTAGATTCTGCTTGTTCTATTTCTTTAGATAATGGGTTGTTTTCTAATATAGATAAATCAATTTCTTGTTCTACACCATCATAGTTAAAATTATATTTAGACCCATAAGATAAAATACGAGCCGCAACCATAATTGCATTTTTATCTCCAATTAATAAATCATCATAATTTATTTTATCTACTATTAAAGATTTAAGTAATTTATCAATTACTATCCCTTGCTTAATGTAGTTTTGATTTGTGAGAATGTCTTCTTCTTTAGCAGTCATGTATTTTAATTCAACCTTGCCGCTTGACAAAGAAGAATCTTTTGAATACAACAAACCTTTTGAAGGTAATTCTACTTGTTCAGTAGGTAATTTAAATTCGTTCATATAAATTTTATTTTGTTATAACTTAATTTCGGGTATAAATATTATAAAGAAAAATTCTTTAACCTAAGTTAATTAATAATTCTTTGATTGTATTTTTTTAATGTCAAAATCTTTATAAATTTGATATTGTAATTCTTTATTTTTTGTTTCTATATGTTTGTAAAGAATTTCTAATTCTTCATTAGTATTTTTTATTGATTGATTTGTATAGCCAATACTACTTTGTCCTGTTTTATCAATTTGACGTCTAAGGTTTTCTTGGACATTTTTAATAGATTCAATTTGTTCATTTATACTTTTTATTGAGGTATAATTTAGAAATACCATTACAATATTAAATATAGTAGAAAATAGAATTGTAGTTAAGACAATAGTAGAAATTTCCATAGTTATTTTATAACATTAATACCTAAATATACAAAAAGAGCTTGGCATAGCCAAGCTCCTCTTAAAAATATATGATATAATTTGTATTAGAAATTTAATACACAGTAGTCAGGTTGAACTTCTAATGAGATGTTCACTGCTGTGTCGGCATCATCCCAGTTATAATCACCCCAGTTAATTGAGGTAATCAAAGCACCTTTAATAATCCATTCTGATATTACATCCCCTACAGGACCTAATACATTAAGAGTTAAATCTTTTTTATAAAAATCAGAATAACCATCTCTACCAGTTACAGATTCATGATGCAACCTTAACCATTCGATAGCTGCTTGAGCTCCTGAAGGTGTGATTGGATCAAATAGTGTCATTGTTATAGGGCCCCAAGTAGTTTTACCTTTCACAAAACGTTGAACGTTTATATGATTTAAAGCTACTGTTCCTTGAGCTACATTAACGCCACCTACCCCTTTAATCTCATATGATGGTATACCATCAACATACATTATAAAGCGATTTGTCTGTTTTGGCTCAAATGCTGTGAAAAATATTTCGTTTGGATCTAATACTGCCATTTTATTGTTATTTTCTTATTTTTTATTCAATTATAAATATTCGATTTCTAAACTTTTTATACTGGGAAAGTAGCTCCTGTTGGTAAAATGTTGAAATCTAAGTAAATAAATTCAGCGGTTTTTGTTGGTTGGATATAAATCGCACCTACTAATTGATTTCTGTCAATTACATCTGCTGTGTTATTACTATCATCCATTACTACTTTAAATGCAAACAAACCTTGACGTTGTTGAACACTTTCTAAATATGGATTTACTTGGCTTAAGAATTGATTTCTTGTAGCTGCTGTATTTTGTTCAAATACTAGATTATCTGATATTTGGGAAATAAATCCTTTTAATTCAATCAATAATCTTCTTACATTTACTCTATCTAAAGCACTTGCTTGTGTTTGTAGTGTTTTCTGTCCAAATACTACAACTCCTCTTCCTGGGAATGTTGCTATTGGATTTACTTTACCTGTGTATAAAGTATCTCTATTAGCTTGGGTTAATTTACGTTCTGCTTGTCTTACATTTCCCATTCCACCTCTATTAATACCTGCAGGTGCAAACCATGCTTCTGATGTTCTATCATTATTTGCATAAACACCTGGTATCATTGTTGAAGCTGGAACAAATACTAATTGTCCTGAATCTGGATCTGTAATTTGAACCCATGGCCAGTAACTAGCTACATATGAACTATCTTTTTCAGCAGCGGTTGATGTTGCGAGAGCTATAGTTGAACTATAATTTACAAGATCCATTACAACAATAGCATCTCCTCTATTTTCAGTGTTTGAAACTAGTGAATTTAATGCTGTTTTCTGTGTATCACCATTTTCATAAATCAAACCTGGAGCTGTGATTATATTATATCTATAATCATCTTTATTAGCTAATAAATTAAGAGCATCTGTATAATTTGTTCCTAATAATCCTTGTGTATCTGTGTTATTAATCTCACTATAATATTTTGCGGGACCAACTCCTGATATAATATTTCCTGTAGCAGCACCAAACGCTCCCGTTTGTGCTGTTGGTATAGAAGATGTAAATGCACTTTTGGCAACACCATTATTATCAAAATAATCTGGGGTTTTAACATTTACAGAACTTACTCTTACAAATCTTGAACCATTTGGATAATTACCGGTTGTTTGTAAATATGGATCTGAGGTTCCTGCTCCTTGTAATGTTTGGGTTTGATCTCCAATTACTCTAGCTACATAATTAGGAGCTTTTGGATCTAATGATACATTTGTAAATGTTTCTAATATTACTTTATTTTGATTAGTATCATTACCTCTTCTAATTATCACACTAAATACTCCATTTGATGTATCAGGATTAACAATTTCCCATCTTACATTATCTGTAGTACCATTAGTTAAAGCACCATTAGTACCTTCAACACCATCACTATTCATTATCGTACCTTCTCCTAAAGTTTCTAATGTAAATATGTTTGTGTTAGATCCTGTACTACCTGAAACGTATGAAGATGAAGCAGCACTAAATGAACCTGATGCTACTTTAGTTACTAATAATGAAGTGCCTCCATTTTGGAAGTAGTTATAAGCTGATATACTAGTTAAGAATGAATATTCATCTGAACCACTAGTAAATGTACTACCAAAATTAGCTAAATATTCGCTGTAAGTAGTAACTAGTGTAGGAATATTTACGTTACCTTTTACAGTAGGTCCTACAATTGCCGCACCAGCTTGTACTGGTTGAGAGGTGATTTGTGAAGAGTCATTTTCTCTTGCTAATACACCTGGGGAAATTAATGTTTCTGCCATTTTATGTTTATTTTATGTTTTATTATAAATATACAAAAACCATTCAAAATTTTATCCTTTCGGTAAAAATTCGCCAGATTCTAAAGAAATGGTTCCATCACCATACTTTTTCTCTAGTTCTTGAGCTATAACTTTTTCTTGTTGCTGTAACTGTTGTAAATTTGATTTAATTTGATCTTTTTGTAATTGAAGGTTCATAATTTGTATTTCTACATTACCTGCAGTTATTGTAAGATCTTCAAATTGGTCTTTTAATTTTTTTATTTTATCAATTTCTTCTTGAGTTAAAACTTTTTTTTCCATGACTATAAATATTTAATTTTTATTTTAAATTAATTTTTCTTCAATAACTACAGTAGTTTTATTATTAAACTTCTTAATAGAAGATAAATCTTTTTGGGTAGTTAATGGTACTACATAACCATGCAACTTTAAACTAAAAGTTGCTTTAACTGTTCTTTCTCCACCTTGGACTAGTTCAACAGGTGTAGCAAAAGAATCTATTCTAGATCTAAATTTAAATTTTTCAGGATCACCCCAATAGCTATCAGAAGCATAATTAAATGCTTCTATTAATTTATTTAATTGTTCTATATAATAAGTTGATATAATAAAATCATATGTAATAGTAACATAATCTGGAACTACTACAGCATAATATTCTTTTTGTGGTATTTTATTATTTAGAATATTAAAGTTATCGTATGCATTATTTTTAGAATATGATTTCGTAAAAACATTTATATTATTAGGAAAGTTAGAATCTAATTTATTAGCTAAACTACGATTTTTTTCAATACTGTTACGTTTAAAAGTAATAAGAGGCATCATAATTTTACCTTTACTATCTCTATAGTAACCATCTTTTTGAATTTGTTTCCACTTTTCAGGAGAACCATATATTACAGGAACATTTTGAACCACACCATTTTGTTGAACAGTTGGTTTAATAATATTTTCCATATAATAAAATAGAGCTTCATCTATTTCTTTAAATCCTAAAGAAAATGGTTTAACAGTATCACCTTTAAAAGATACTTGTTCACCCCTATTTAAATCAACAGCACTATTAGGATTGCCTGCAGTTTCTCCTGTTTCAGGATTAACATAAGGCTCATGTTGTGAAACACTAAGTTCTCTTTGTGTTTTAGGTATTGGTTTTCTTCCTCTTTCTGCCATTATAAAAATCTTTCTCTACTAATTCCCGCCTTATCAGCTGGTACATAGTGGGTTTCACAAATAATTGAAATAGAAGAACCAAAGTCTTCCAATCCAGGATTTAATGGGTTTACATTATTTGGATAATCTGGATTTTTACCAACAAAGTATTGATTTGAACTTACATTATCTACTTCGTAATATCCATCTTGATACAAGATAATATCACCTACTTCAGGAACCAAATCAGCACCATAAAGAGCTGTATCTATATTGAAATCTTTATTTTTATCTAATAAATCATCTCTAAGGAATCTAAATGTAGCACCCCAACTAAAATCAGTACCTAAATCTGTTTCAGGATATTGTTGGTCAGTTCTTTCTAGTATACAATCAAGTAAAACAGGACCCATATAATACTTTTCTTCAGCAGCTTCACCATAGATATTAACCTTAGTTTCTTCTAATTTATACTTATAGAATGCACATTGTTGGGTGATTATATCTCCCATCAATTCTCGGCTAATGTGTCTAAATAGACTTATATCTCTTTTTGCTCCAAATAATGCCATATTACGCTATATATATTGGTTGAGGAACTTGATTTAATTCCTTTTGTCTGTATTCTGTTTCTAATGATCTTCTTTCTAGTAATTTTTCTCTAGATGTTTCATCTAAATATGCTCTTAATCTATCAATTAATGCTGTTTTTTCTGCTGTAGCTGATGATAGCAAATCTTGCTGGTTCATAGTTACTTCAGAGCCCGGTATAGGCACTGTAGTATATTTACCACGAACATATCCTAACATTTCTTTACTTAATGTTAAAGCGTATTCAAATATCCAACTTCTACCAACTGAATTGATATAAGTGTAAACTGGATTAGTGTAAGGAACATTAGATACATTTGCAATTGAACCTGTATTTCCTGATATACTATTTGCTAATCTTTCAGATTTAAGTAAAAATTGGAAATACAATTTTGATACTGAACCATCAGGAATAGGAAATAGTCTTAGTTTATTATTTTGAACTTCAAATGAATAGTTAGATCTTCTAACTGTATCACTCATTTCTATTTGTTGAATTACCTGTAAATCATAGTTAAGGGGCATTAATACAAAATTAATAGCAGGTGAATATCCACTCCACCCAAAACTATCCATTACATTCATTACTCCAGCTCCAGTACCTGCGTATGGATCAAAGAATTTTACAATTGCAGGAGGGGATTCATAAAATACTCTTTTAATCTCTAAATCTTTATTTTTATACCCTTGACTAACTGCCCAAGCATTTAAATCATAATCTTGAACTGAAGATGTTAATGCAATTGAACCTGTATGCCAATCAACATTTCCTCCAGTTCCTGCTTCAGTACCATATTGTTCTGATAATTTTATTATTACTCCCATATTAGGGGTAATAGAAGAAAATGCTAATGAAGGATTACCATCTATTTTAGGAACATCACTTTCAATATCTACTCCTTCTAAAGACAAGTAATCTTGTCTTACTTTATAGGCATATACTTCATTGCCATATATAGTTACTGCTTCTTCGAAAGCAGTATAAAAGTTTAAATCTTGAAGTTCTACATCTACAATAGGATATCCTAGCCGACGAGCTGCAAATGTTGCGAATTTATCTGCATCTTGTTGGAACTGATAATCATTATCATAGAATCCGAAGGGGGTGTTGCCTGGAAAAAAATTACTTGAACCAGGCCAAATTGGTACGTTAGCCATGCCTTTTTGTTATAAATATATAAAGAAATTAGAAAAATTATTAATAATAAATCTAAATATTTAAACAAAACTAGGTTTCATCTTCACGAGCTAATCGGAGTAATTCAAGTCTTTGTTTTTCTAACCATTTGATGTATTCTTCGGGAGGTTCTTCACTCCAATCCCAACCCTCAAAAGAATCAGGTACACCATTTCTTAGTACAGTGCCATCAGGGAATCTAATTTCATCACCTACGTACCAACTATCATTTTGTATGTCTTCTCTATAATACATTTTACTTTATTTTTTATGAAACTACTACTGTGTATCCTTTATCTGTTGCTATAGATGTGGTGCAAGATGCTGCACCTGGATTTCCAGTTACTGTTATTGTTTGACTTCCATTTGCAGTACCTAATGATGTAAATAGTGCATCTATTGCTGTTGCTCCCATTCTACAATTTGTAATATCAAAACCAGTTTCGCAACTCGGTAAAATTAATTCTTCTAAAAAGAAACAATTATGAAATGGTTTTGATGTAGTTGTTATATTAAAATTTGATGGTTGTGCCGTCATACTTGAAAAAATTAATTTTTTACTTGTAGATTGAGCAAATAATCTTCTACAATTTGTTCCAGCGCAAGCTATTGAACCCGATACTTCAAATTGTGAGGCATTATATCTATCTACACCAGTTGTGCCTATTGTTATGTTCCCTATTTCTGATGCAACTGTATTAGTCATTTTACAATTAGTAGAATTAATTTTTTTAAATCGTGAAGAAGCAAATGTAATATTCCCAGTAATTTCATCTAAATCATAATTCACAAATAATTGGGTTTGAGTGCCAAAAAAATTAATAGGGGATGTACATATAAATTGTTCAAGATTTAAATTAGAAAGATTATTCCAACATCTTGTTGGTGTAGCACCTTGACTTGTACATTCTATTATTCGTAAATAAGGATTATCATTTAATTGAACTCTTGGTCTCAAACCAGCAAAACTAACTCTAATATCTACAAGCGCATTACCAAATAATTCCCAAGTAGTTTCACTTGTTAAACTGTCTACTTGTTCTGCTTTAAAAATTACTTGCTTGTAGTTTCTATTTGTGCCATCCTCTGTATAGACATTAACATCACCTCCTAAACTTGAATAATCATATGTATAAGTTTGTGGGCTACCATTTGATGTTACTGTAGTACCATCATTTTCAAAATCCCACTCTATTCTACCACTATTAGCTTCTACTCGCATTACATTTTGCCCATTTTCAAATACAAAAACTAAACCATATAAAACTTTATCTACGATTGTAGGCATCGTTAACCATTCAGTTGGTCTTTGCCATTCTGTTGAGGCTGGTGGTTGTACTTTTATATATAAATCACTCATTATCGTGTTATATTTAAATTAATTACTGAGCTTATACTAGCTGTTACGTCAATTGGAGTTCCAATTGTTATAGCGTTTCCTAACGTATAAGGTGAACCTGAACTTGTAATATTTGTTGTTGGAGAACCCGAAACATTAGTAACACTATCTATTGTTAAATTGTATGGAGCATGCAATCTTGTACTTAATTGCCCACTTGTAAAATCTAATGTAAATATTGTATTAGCTA
>JAAHTG010001344.1_pt1 | contig 16949 bp, 8 predicted proteins | sample 6116081 | NCBI WGS metagenome assembly JAAHTG01 (sample SAMN13939989, study PRJNA603662) | sponge metagenome | isolation source: marine sponge | host: Mycale hentscheli | place: New Zealand | collected 2005 | reverse complement strand
TACCTCTCTTTATTCCGTGTGGGTTACCCCTTTCCTTTGGGTTCCGTTTCCCAAACGCTTTTAAAATTTTTGTTAATGCTTAATTAACTTAAGATGTTAATTTAAAGAGAGGCTCTAAAAATTAGGGCCTCTTTTTTTTTGTTATCTTTGTAGAAAGTTTTTTTTATGTCACTAATAAACTCGGTAAGAAATACAGTTCTGGCTATAGCCAACAAGAACAACTACGGATATATATCTCCTCAAGACTTTAACCTGTACGCTAAGCAAGCTCAGATGGATATGTTTGAGGATTACTTTTATTCGTACAATAATTGGATCAATAGAGAGAATAGTCGTACATCAGGTACAGGGTATGCTGATATAATAAAAGGATTAGAAGAAGTTATTGATACGTTTTCTGTTCAAGCTTTTTTAGAACCTTTTGGATCTACTCCTGGACAAAGCGGATTATCTGGTACAAACATATATGTTTTGCCAGAGGATTATTATTTGATAAACAAAATGTTTCGTTTCTCTCGACTCAAAACTTTTAGTTCAAATGTTCTTCTGGGAGGTAGTTTGTTAGTAGACAATAGTGTTGATTTTTTTGCTTTAGGTGTTCAACCTGGGGATATTGTAGTTAGCTTAGATCCAACAGGAATTACCCCATATCCAGAGACGGGATACCGAGGTCTTCAAGGAACAGTTTCAAATGTTCAAACTGCCAACACTTTAGGAATAGATGGTCAAATATTTCCTAATCCACTTGGATTAGCAAGTATGAAATACGCTTTGTATGGTCCTAAAATAGTTGAAGTAGAAAGGGTAACTCAAGCAAAGATTCATAATCTTTTAATGTCTAACTTAACATATCCTAAACCAGATTATCCGTGTTATGTTTTAGATGGAAATCAAGTTAGTGTTTACCCTCATTTCTGGGATGGATTAGTTACACCTTACACGCCTTCTACTACTTATACAGGAGAGGCTGATGTAAAGGCTCAGTACATAAGATACCCTAAATCTCCTCAATGGACATTTGTTACATTATCTGGAGGGGAACCTTTATTTAACCAATCAAATACTTCTTATCAAGACTTTGAGTTACCGGCTTCAGACGAACCTGCTTTGGTTGCAAAGATTTGTCAGTATGTTGGTATAGAAATTAGAGAAGCTGAGGTTGTAGAATTTGGATTAGGGGAAGAAAGAGTTAATACGCAAGAAACAAGTTAATTATGTCATATATAACAGATTATCAATATTACGAAAACAATCAAAACGTACCTACAGATGCGAACTGGGGTTCTTATCAATATGTGTCGTTAGATGATATTGTTAACAACTTCATGTTGATGTTTCAAGGTAATAACGAACTAATAAACAATATAAATAGGTATCAAGTTTTATTCTTTGCAAAAAGAGCAATACAAGAGTTGAACTATGATGCAATGAAAGAAATAAAAATTCTTCAACTACAAGTATGCGATCAGCTTAGATTTGTTCTTCCTCCTGACTATGTAAACTGGGTAAGAATATCCATGTATAAAGATGGTCTACTTAGACCTTTAACAGAAAACATACAAACGAATTGGAGTGATGCTTACTTACAAGATCACAAGTGTAGAGTTTTGTTTGATATATATGGAGATGTATTAAAGCCAAACAGCTCTAAGTTGGATATAGATAGAATAACTAATCAAAAGAAAAGCATTTACCTAAACGAAGGTAGTCCTTACAATGGTGTGATGGGTTATTTTTATGAGGGAGGTTGGTATTTTGATTACCAGATTGGTGCTCGATTTGGATTAAACACAGAAACTGCCAACAGCAACCCGACATTCAGTATTAATAAAAAGGGAGGAGTTATCAATTTCAGTTCTGGAGTATCGGGTGAGTTGGTGGTTTTAGAATATGTTTCTGATGGTATGGAAAAGGGAAATGATTCTGATGTTAGTGTAAATAAATTATTTGAAGAATACATTTACGCTGCTATCAAATACTCTCTACTTAACAACAGAGTATCTGCTCAAGAGTATGTTATAAACAGAGCGAGAAAAGATAAGTCATCTCTTTTAAGAAATGCAAAACTAAGAATTAGCAATATGCATCCTGGCAGATTGTTGATGAACTTGAGAGGACAGGCTAAAATAATAAAGTAATATGCTTATACAAACTAATTTCATCGCTGGTAAAATGAACAAAAGCGTTGATGAACGCTTAGTTCCTGTTGGAGAATATGTAGATGCTCTTAATGTAAGATTAGGTTCTACAGAGTCTACTGAGATTGGTGCTGTAGAAAATTCAAAAGGAAACACAGCTTTAACAACGATACAGCTTCTTAATCAGCCTGGAAGTATGGCCAACGCTCGTTGTATTGGAGCATATGAAGATGGTATAAACGAAACGATATATTGGTTTGTTCATAATGAAAACTGTCCATTCTCACCAACAGGTAAAGCAGATATGGTTTTGTCATACAATACCAACACAGGTTCTTTAACATATCACGTAGTGAGCCAGGATGATGGTAGTGGTAATAACAGAACTACACTAAATTTTGATAAAAAATATTTAATTACTGGAGTAAGTAAGATTAATGATTTACTTTTCTTTACAGATGACCTCAACCCTCCAAGATATATAAACGTAACAAGAAATTACGATCTACCTTCACCTGTTGATGGTTTTGTGGAAGAGGATATATCTGTCATAGTAAAGCCTCCAGGGTTTGAAACAACCGCTCCTGTAGAGCCTCTTTCAGCTCCTTTTATAGAGTTGATTCCAGAGATCATAGACCCTAACGTAGCTAACAATGTAACAACAAAAAGTAATTATATAGAAGAAAGGTTTTTATGCTTTGCTTATAGGTATAGATATATAGATGGTGGCTATAGTGCTACCTCATTATTCACAAACCCTTCTTTTGAGCCAAAAGATTTCGCCTTTAGTTTTGAGACCTTCAAAAATGAAGGTATGTTAAACAGGTTTAGAAAATTAAAAGTCTATGTTAACACAGGGTCTAAAAGGGTAAAAGAACTTCAGATATTATATAAAGAGGCTGGTAGTAATCAAATATATATTTTAAATAGGTACAACAAAGCTGCTTTAGGTATTGCTGATGATGTTGTGTTTGCTTCAGATGAGTTTTCTAACAGTCAGATACTTACAGTTTTAGGTTCGGATGAGTTATTAAGATTATATGACAATGTTCCTAAGTTAGCTAAAGCTCAAACAATACAAGGTAATCGATTGATGTATGGAAACTACGTTGATCAATATGATGTTACTAAGGAAGAAGGAGGGGCTACTATAAATATGGACTACACTCTTGAAACCAGAACAGACAATTTTGGTGGAGAGACGCTCCCTGGTCCAACAGGTTCTGCCTCAACAAATAATATCGATCCAACTTCAGCTGTAACAGTTACTAATGGAAATGTTACATTTGACTTATCATCAGTATCAACACCAATTGCAGCGGGAACTGTTTTTAGTTTTTCTTTGCCAATGCAAAATGTATTAAGCGTAGACGCCAGTCCAGTCCTTCCTGGTCCTGCTGTGGACTTAACGCCTATTCCTGATTTTGTAATAAGTTTTAGTTTTGGTTGTCCTCAGCAGTACGGTACAGTTAATGCTATGATTACTTCTACTGAGTTTCAGGCAGCAATTGGTAATGCTGGTAACGTTCAAAATATATTACCATATACAAACCCGGTTCAACCACTTTGGGATCCAGTAGCGGCTCCAGGACCTTTATCTCCTTTAGATAATGATTTTACTTTAACAGGTGCGTTTAACAATAGTATACCATACTATAGAAATTTAGCAGCTAATCCAAGCACACAAATATTAGTTAACACATCTACTACAGCTTCCTGTGCAGCCCCTCCTGCTGGACCTCCTGCTGGTTATTTCCCTAATGTTAATGATCCTGGGTTTGCTTGTATAGGAGCTAATGAGCCATTTGGGTTGACTACACTGGGTAATACGTTTACCTTAACAGCTTTAGCCGCTCAGTATTACTTTGATGATTCATTGTTGTTGCCAGCGCCAAACACTGGTGTACCTCAAGTGGGTACGATTGTTAGTCATCAATCTAATTATTTTGCATTTAACATAGCTGGTTGTAGCGGTGGTTACACTGAAACTTCGACACAAGGTAGTTTACATAGTCATAGAGATTATGTGGTGGGAATAGTATATATGGATGGTTTTGGAAGATCATCTACGGTTTTAGCTTCTGAGACAAACAGTTGTTTTATACCAGCGTTTGCTTCTACTAAGAAAAATAGCATTAAGGTTGAGCTTAACAATGTAGCTCCTTATTGGGCTGAAAAATACAAGTTTGTAATTAAACCAAGCAAGGGTGATTACAATATGATTTACAGTGCTTTGGTGTTTTCACAAACAGGCGGAACAACGGGCTCATCAGCACCTTTTAACTCAGATCCTGAGAGTTTTTGGTTTAAGTTAGAGGGTGATTCTCAAAATTTAGTTTCAGCTGGGGATACTCTTGTAGTTAAAAGAGATGCCGGAGGATCAGTTCCTTCATATTCCACAGCAGAGGTTTTAGATAAAGACGCTTTGTATTCTGGACAGATAGATGGTTCAAACCCTCCAGGGACATACATGAGGCTTAAAGCCAGTGGATGGGAGACAAGAGATCAATCTCTACCTCCTAACATAAACTCTACAAATACAAGAGTAAATAGCGATGAAGGGAATTGCGCCTACGAGCCCTCTAACCCTCGTGTTAATGTGTTAGGAGCAATAACAGCTGGATCCAGTATATCGATAACAGTTAAAACTTCACGTGGTGGTGGAGGCGGAGCTTGTAATGATAATAATTTAGAATGGTCAAGTGGATTTATTTCAGTTCCTCAAAACTACAATAACATTCATCAAGCCTTACTGGGATTACAGTTTGGTAATATGGTAAATCTGGGAACAGCCAGTGCTGTTGATGATTATAGTGGTATATCTTTTGATGCTACTCTTTATGGTCCCGGTCCTGGTGGTAACGGTTCTGCAAATCCACCGAGTAGCTGTTTTAATGGTATTATATATGTGCACGTGGACGGTGGTGGAACTCAAAGTATAAGATGGCAATCTGGTAATCCTCGATGCGATGAGATGGTTGCTACGTGGCTAAATAGCAACTGGCAAGAAGACGCTACAAATACACTTACGGTTAAAGTTAACTATTCTTCTGGTGTTTTTGCTTTTGAGACAGAGCCTCAACTTGCAGACCCAAATCTTTTTTACGATGCTTCTGAGTTTATGGATATTATAGAGCATCCTGTAAGTGGTATTAAGTACCATGCAGCAAGAAGAGTATTTAGCCCTGCAACAACTTCTTATTCTTTAGCTCCAGGTTCTATAGACCAGGTTTTAAATGCTACAGGTCAAACAACTGTAACGCCATTAGAAACGGTTCTAACTTTCCAAAACTGTTATGTTTTTGGTAATGGTGTAGAAAGTATGAGAATAGAGGATAGGATTGATGGTAAGTCGTTTAAACTCGGAAACAGAGTTTTAGCTCCATCTAATCAAGACTTTGTAGAAGCTGATAGATATGCTTCAATGACTTATAGCGGTGTATATATTGACTCAGCTAATAGTAACAATCTAAATGAGTTTAATCTTGGATTGGTTAACTATAAAGATTTAGAGTCTACCTTTGGTCCTATAATGAAAATGCATTCTCGTGAGACAGATATACTTGTATTGCAAGAAGATAGAATATCATATGTTTTATCAGGAAAGAATGTTGTAACCGACTCTACTGGAGGTGGCGCTATCGCTTCGGTTCCTGAAGTTTTAGGCACACAAGTAGCTCGTATTGAAGAATATGGTATAAGTTTTAACCCTGAAAGTTTTGCTCAATGGGGACACCAAACGTATTTTACAGACACGAAAAGAGGAGCTGTTATTCAATTAAGAGGTGGTACTCGTGGTGAAGCGTTAACTGTGGTATCTCAACAAGGAATGAGATCTTTCTTTAGAGATCAATTTAATGCTCAGCTTACTACACAAAAATTAGGAGCGTATGACCCTTATATGAATGAGTACGTGTTAAGCACTAATAATAATGCTGTGCCAACACCTGCGGTTCCACTACCTTGTGGTCAAACCTTAAGTCAACAAGGGTCTTCAGTTCCATTGGTTTCTTCTATAGATTTTGGAAGTATTATAGGTACTGTAAATATACCTTACACAATAACTTCTGGTCAAATAACTATAAGTGTTGAATGGAATGGTTCGGTGGTAGCAAGTACAACCACGTCTACATCAGGATCTATTTCTTTCAATAAGACATTGGTTAACCCTAACGAGGCCACTTTAACGATTACACCTACATCTACAGCTACTTATAATATAACACCGCAATGCCCACCTGAAGTTAAGATAACAGTGGTTCAGGTAGTTGTTAATAGTAACACAAGCGCTGGTGCTACATTACACATAGAGTACGATTGGTCTAACCCGACTTTTGTGAGTCCATTCCAACAAAACTCTGTACAGCTTAATGGCGTAGGGCCAACTTCATTCTATCAGGCTCAGACCGGATTTAGATCGCAAGGGGTATTCCCTTATGATGGTGCTTCGGTTAGGTTGAAAACAAGAAAAATACCACCTGACACTTTTGATTTTGATCCAGCTCTTCATAATTTTAAAATATTATCAAGCAATAATCTTTATCAAGACAACACAGCGGATATAAACACTTTACTTGGTTTAGCGACTAATGTCACCCCAACTACTCCTGTAGGAGCAACTACATATGAGGCTACTGAAATAGGTGCGCTTAGTGGTGGTACTTTCAATATACCAATTGGAAACCTGTATCTGTATTTAGTTTGGGATCTAAGAGATATAGGAAACCAACTACTTTGCTACAGTGCTACATCGGCAGCTGACGCTTGTTGCAGTTGTTCTACAATTTGTAATAAAGCTGACTTTAGTCCTGTTCAACAAAACTTGGCTCAAGCATGCTTGACAAATAACAATGCATTTGGATCAGGTTCAATGTCCTTCAATGGAGGTGGTAATGTGCCTGTGATTGGAGATATTGTATTTAATGATCCAAACAATGCTTGTGATCCAAGTGCTGGTTATCCTTCGCCTGGATATTACATTGTTTCTCAATCAGTACCTGCACCTAATCCTAAACCTTGGGTAGAGATAGGGGCTAACGGAGTAGTAATTAATTCAGGAACCTGTTAAAAATTTAATATATGCCAGTCCCTCATCCATTTACCTTTGGCATAACAACATTCCAAACGACAACAAATGTTTGGTTAGACGCAGCTTTAACAACACTTGCTCCAGATGGGTTTTATGCTCAGTCTGGAATTTACAGAGAAAAGTCTGGCGGAATTTTAGGACCTGTTCAACCATGCCCTGATTGTTCAGTTCCGTGCAACACGGAAGTTAATGGGTTTGGTGGTGCTGGAAAATACTTTTTAGATTATAATGTAGGTAACTCTACAGGAGCTGTGGTGATTAAGTTTTCTCCTTTAGCTATACCAGATAAACTTACTTGGACGTATAATGGAATAAGCGCTTCAGAATACTCTTCAGCAAACTTTGGTTATGTACAAGGTTTAATTGGAGAATATAATAATCCTGGCACACAATGTTATGTCCCTGGAATTGGTAATCCTATATGTAATAGTAATGGTAGTAACGGAGGGACTTATACTGGAAACGATTATGTTTTTGATCTTGGAACATCTACTTTTATTTCTACTGGAGCAGTTGCCACTATGGGTCCTTATACCAGTCAGGCTGCTGGTGGTGTAGATTTAGTAGCTGTAGGAACTGGTTATCAGCCGACCAATCCAGCTTTCATGGTTGTTCCCAAAACAGATCCTAATGTTTCTATTGTAAATATGGTTATAGAAGCTCCTCTTGGTGGAACAAATTGGTATGTTACTGCGTATTGCCCGGCACGATTAAACACGTTCCATAATGGCCCTGCTGGAGGTACCTGCTCAACATTAAACTCAAATATATACACCTGCTCTATAGACCCCTCTGGTAACGGTACATCTATAATATCTACCGGAAATCCTATTGATTTTCTTACTGTTGGCGATTGGGTATTCTCAGATCAAAATGGGGTTAATCAATTAGCCGCAGGAGTATACCCTGTTCAAGAGCCGAGTAGTGGTTTAACAAAATGTATAACAGTAAGTGGTGATGGAGTAATAACAAACATAACAACTTGCTCAGGTAGTTGTTAAAATAATATAATATGGCAGATCCAAAAACATTAACATACGCAGAAGACGTCCAGGGATGGCCTTCTTTTTACTCATACTTAGCAGACTATATGATAGGTATGAATGGGTTTTTTTATACTTGGAGTGGAGGAAACTTGTACAGACACAATACCAATAATACCAGAAACAACTACTATGGTGTTCAATATAATTCTACAATTACCGGAGTTCTTAATATAGAACCAAAGACCATTAAGTTATTTAAGACAATGTCGTATGAAAGTGATGACGCTTGGGCGTGTACTAATTTGTTTACTGATCTTGGAGATGGATCTATGCTGTCCACATATTTTCAACAAAAAGAAGGTGAGTGGTTTACTTTTCTAAGAGAGAACTCTACTACAAGAGATTACAAAGATAGAAGCGTGAATGGTATTGGAGAGGCTTCAAATGTTACAGGTCCAGCCAATGCTGTGGTAATTACATTCCCTGCAAACGTTCCGGTTGGTACTATTATTAGTGCTGGTGATTATGTTTACTTCGGTACAGTGCCTACATATGTCGGTCAAATAGATCCGTTAGTAGGGGTTGTTGATTTTGTAAATAACAGCATAACTGTTGATACTACAGTAACGGAACCAGCTACAGGTAACGCTGGCACACCTCCTAATATAGGTGATTTTATATTTTACTTTAAGAATGTAGTAGCGGAATCACATGGGGCCAGAGGTTATTTTATGCAGTTTACACTTGAAAACACAAACACTCAAACAGTCGAGTTATTTGCAGTTGGTAGCAGTGTAATGAAAAGTTTTCCATAGATTTTATTATCTTTGCATAAATGAAATTTACTATAGAACCATTACAAGAGGGAGATTACGAGAATATTTTGTGTAAATGGTGGAAAGATTGGAGATGGACACCACCCTCAAAAGAATTTTTACCAGACAATGGTTTGGGTGGTTTTATGGTATATGATGACGGAGTCCCTGTTTGTGCAGGTTTTATGTACAGAACAAACTCAAAAGCTGTTTGGTGTGATTGGATCATATCAAACATTGAATATAAAAACAGAAAGGGTAGAAAAATAGCTATCGAGTTATTAATCACTACGATAGAAGAATTAGCAAAAGATTTGAATAACGAGTTTATGTATGCTTTAATTAAAAACAAACCTTTAATTAACACATATGTAAAATTAGGCTACACAGAGGCTTCTTCTTATTCAACTGAAATGATAAAAAAGATTTAATATGGCAGTAACAACAGCAGCAGTAGTAGGTATAGCAGCAGGTGCTGGAACAGCAATACAAGGTTTTGTCTCAGCATCAAAGAATAAAAACGCTATGAAAAAAGCTGAAGCGGAGGCTGAGAGAATGATGGCTTCTGCACGTGAAAGAGCAGAGGTTGATGAGTATGCGGCTTTAGATATTCCAATGGACGCTTACAATCAAAAGTATGAGGCTAATTTAGCAGCAGACAGACAGGCGGTAGACTCTCTGATGGAGGGTGATGCAAGATCATTAGCTGCTGGTGTAGGAAGGATAGGTGCTCAACAAGCAGCTGAAGCTGAGCAAACTCGAATAGCTCAAGCTGACGAGATGTTTAATCTTGACAAAATGAAAGCTGACTCCCGTGAACAAATAAAACAACAGCTAATTTCTATGGATGTTGGTGAGGCTAAAATGCAAGACCAAAAAGCAAGAGAAGCTGCTCAGGCAAGAGCTCAAGATATAAAACAAGGTTTTGCTGGCATAGGTCAGGTTGCTACAGGTATTGGAGAAATGGCTCCATTATTTGGTCAGTCAATGAATGATAAACGTGCTTCTGCACTTATGAACGATCCAAACTTTAAAAAAGGAATACAAGCACAATATCCAGGTAAATCAGACTCAGAATTGTTTAATATAATTTCAGGAACTGAGATATCAGGAAAGCAGTTTAGAGGTGGTAAGAGAAGTAACTTCCAAGATTTTGATTATAGTATATTCAACTAATAGAACATGGCAAGAGATCTAAATGTAAAATCAAAAATAGTAGATACTGATCAGTATGTATATAGACAGGAGAGAGACCTCTCTAAAACAAAAGTAGACTGGTCAGAAGTTGCCTCAACCCTTACTGATACTATTGAAAAAGTAAGGGACGATAGGGAATCTCGTAAAGATGAGCTACGAGAGGGTACAAGAACAGCAATGAATGACTTTGCGAAGTTCGACCAGTATGATTCAAAAACATTAAATGTATCTGTTCAAGAAGGCTCTCAATGGTCTATGAATTACTTATCTACTCAGGCCGATCTTTTAGAAAGAGGACTAATATCTCCTGGAGAGTTTAAAATAGTTGAACAAAAAATGAAAGACAGCTGGACCAATCTTAAATCTTCTTTAGGAGCGGCAGATGCTCACTTTAAAGAAATGGAGAAAAGATCTAACGCTGGTGAGTCTACTATGTTTGAAGGAGCTATTAATAAAAGTTTATCCGGAGTTGCTGAGTTAAGGCAATACGAACTGCAAGGCAATCCTGTTAATGGTGAACTTGGTTTTGTTAAAAAGGGAGCAGATATAAATGATCCTGAGAGCTGGTTAAGTATGGGTGTTATAAACCAAAGAATGAATCAGAAATCAAACTACGTAGACCCTATAGCTGAAGCTTCAACAATTACTCAAACCTTGGGAGAGGTTGTGACAATAGACCCTGGTACTAACCAATCTTTTACAAGTTATGAAGATTGGAAGCAAATGGAAAGTAGTCAAAAATATGTTGATTCATTTGTAGGGGCGATGACAGCTACTGAAAACAAAAAGATAAGTCTTTTACAAACCGTTGGTCCAGGAAAATATTCATCAGATAGTTTTACAGAGGATCCAGAGGAAGCGGCTAACGACCCAAGTAAAATACTTATGAGAGAATCGTCAGATGGCTCTGGTCAAATGGAGGTTGTGCTTAGCGATGCTCAACAGAAAGAAATTGAAGAGGCTGCTGAAGGTATTTTGAAATCTCAACTTGATGAAAAACAAAGCTTCACAAAAGGATTCCAGTCCAGACCAACAACCCCGACAGAGGTAGGTGTTTCAGATAGAAAGAGACAGGCTGGAGGATTATATGAGCAGGTTGTTAATCTTGTAGTTGGAGACGGTACATTGTCAAGTCAAGCAGCTACATCACTTGCTTCTATTATAAATGATAAACTTCCTGAAGGAGATTCACCTTTAACAAATATTACAAGATCAGAGGACGGTAATATATTTATTGTAGAAAGAGAAGATGGATCTACATTTAAAGTAAATAGAAAACTTCCGAATGGTAAAAATAAGACCAACAAAATGATAATCGATGAAATGTTCCAAGAGGTTAATCCTTACGAGAACGTGGATCTACAGTTGGCTGAGGATGCTTATACAGGAGAAATTAAAGAGGATGTAGGAACAGGAGAGTCACAAGCTAACGTACAAACTAAAGCTTATGATGTAGTTGATATGGCTTCTACCATTCAGAATCTGGACAACAAAACTCCATCAGACTATGTTACAAAGATGGTAGGTGATGGCTTCCAGCTTAACTTGTTGGGTGCAGGTGAGACGGATGATGTTATTACAGATACTTATACCACTGTATTAAACAATATAGTTCCTCAAAATTTATTCGAGGATATTGGAGGAACTTCAGGTTTATTATTTGATTATGACGGTACAAACGCTACGGTAACAGTTGGTGGTACTCAGCTACCGATAAATAATCTTAGAGATAAAGACCCTCAAGAGGTTCTTAAAGAGGTAGAAAAAGCTGTCAACATGGAAAGAGAGAGAAGGTTAAAGGGAGCTAATAACAGAACCGGGGGTGCCGAAGAAGATAATACAACTGAAGTCACGCCAGGTGAAGGTGATGACATTGTTATCCCTGGAACCTAATAAAAATAAATAAACTATGGACGAAAAGTTAAGAAAAGTATATGACCTTTACCTAAAAAAAGGATTCATAACAGAAAAAGTAACTTTTGACTTATGGTCTGCTGCCAATGAAGATCAACAGGCTAAGCTTTATGATTTAGGTAAGCGTGGCGGTTTATTTAAACAGGCTGAATTAGAAGACTTCCAGACATTATGGTCCGGAATGGCTACAGCAGAACCAAAAAAAAAAGTCGAATCTCCTGGCACTTCTCAAGAGGAAGTTATGGAATCCGATATACAAGTTCAACAGGAAGATCCGTCCTTATCGGTATCTTCTGGTCAAGAACAGGTTCCTGATAGCTTAAATACAGCCCCTCAATTTACAGGACAATTTACCCCTGAACAAGAAGATGTTACAATTAGAGGATTGGAAGAAGTTCCTGCTTTTGATTTTGAAGCTGGTAGAAGACGTAGAGGTCAACAACCAAAAATAGAAGAAGCGCAACGAGGTCAAAGAGGAGCTAAAGGAACTATTGAAAAAGACACTGGTATTGAAAGATTGTTCGGTAAGAATGAAGTTACTGACTTCTTTGGAGATATTTACAGAGCAGGGGTTAAAGGTTTTCAAACAGGACAACAAGTAGATGAAGCCTTAGAATTATTTGGTAAAGGAGGAAGCGTAACCTCTGAAGATGTTCAAGATTATATAAATGCAGTAAATGCGGCAGGTGAATCTGATTACGTTATGAGTGATGAGATGGCTGATTTTAATGCTGCTTACGAAAAAGCTGGTGGTGGTCTAATTGGTTTCTTAAAAGGAATAGCAGCCTCTCCTACTGTTATAAATGAAATAGCTATAACAAGTATTACACAAATGGTAAACCCTGCTACCTTAGCGGCAGCTGGCGCTACTACAGCAGGTTTTACTGCTACTGGTGCAGCCGGTGGTGCGGCAGCAGGTGGTGTTGGTGCAATACCTGGTGCGATAGCTGGAGCTGTGAGTAGTATTCCTTTTGCTATTGGTGCTGCTGGAGCAACATTAGAAGCTGGTCTTTCTTTCTCAGAATTTTTACAAGAAGAAATATCTGAAAAAGGATTAGGTTTTGATGAAGAGGGGATTAGAGCTGTTCTAAACGACCCTCAAGCTATGATGAATATTAGAGCTAAGTCAGCAGGTAGAGGTATAGCTATTGGTATAATTGACAGATATACAGCTGGTCTTGCTGGTAAAGTTTCAAAAGGTGTTATTAAGAAAGCGGTCAAGGGAGGTAAAGGAAAATTTGCTACTAATGTAAGAGCGTTAGGTGCAGCTACACCTATCGAGGCTGCTGGTGGTGCTATCGGTGAAGCTACTGCAAGAGGTATTGTTGGTCAAGAGATGGATGCTGCTGAAATTGGTTTTGAAGCTGTAGGTGGTGGTCCTGGAGCTATCATAAGTGGTGGTAAGGAAATCATTTTTGCTAACAAGGAAGGAACTTACAAAATGGGTCCCGACAAAAAAGCTATCTCAAGAGAAGAGATGATCAATATGATTACAAATACTGATGATAAAACATTTGCTCAGTCAGATTTAGAAATATCAGGGGACTCATCATTAAAAGAACTCGCTCAAGATAGAAAAGAAAAGCTAAGAAAGAAACAAGAAAAACAAAAACAACTTGGCAACAACTTAGATAATTTAAGTGAAGAGCAACAACAAGAAGCTTTAGACTTAGAAACAGAATTAGATGAGTTAGAAAGTGAAAACACAAGAAGAGCAAAAAACAGAAAGAAAGAAGTAGAACAAAGGCTTGATGATCTTTACTCTCAAAAACCCGAAGCCGCAGCAGGAGAAGATGTAGATGTGAGTATGGATGAGGTTTTCGATGAGCTTGGAGTAGATACAAGCGATCCTGAAAATATAAGAGGTGTTTCTGCTGAGGATATAGCAGATACTAAAAAACGATTACAAGAACAAAAACAAAAACAAAATGCCATTCAAGAGTCAAGCACAGCGCAGGTGGATGCGCAAGAACAAGCCAGAGATGGCGAAACGGTGGGAGAAGGAGACGCCCCAGGGGCCACTACCACTGAAGGTGAAGTCCAAGCCGATATTACCCCGACAGAGGAAACGCAAGTAGAGTCAGCCGATTTTGGAGAACTTATAGACCAAGCTTCCAGCGCACTAAGTGATGTTGGTCAAGGGGTGCGAGGAAGAAACGTAACTAAAACCGAGATCTTTGACGAGACTGTTCAAGAGAACCCTGACGGAACCGTAGAGGTTGCTTCTTCAATTGATGAAGAGGGTAATGCTGTTATGGCTCCTAAAAGAAAAGGGAAAGTAGTATCAGAAAACTTTACTATTGTAGATCAAACAGAGACGGATAATTATTATAACTCTGATAGATTTAAAAGAGAGAACAATAACATCGATAAAAACCAACACGAAGTTAATATATTAAACTCAGCATCAAAGGCAATTGCGGCAATATCAAAAGTGTTGCCGGGTTTAAATATAGTCGCTCATAGAAATGAAAACTCTTACAAAGATCATGTTGATGTTTCTTCTCGTGGAGCATATAAAAGTGGAACTAATACCATACATATTAATATACCCAAAGCTTCTGGTAAAACCATAGCTCATGAGGTATTTCACGCTGTATTAAAAGCAAAGCTTGGTACTGAAGTAAATATACAGGATGCCTCTAAAAATATGGTGGACTCTGTTAGAAAGGCTATTGCTCAAAGCGAGACATTAACACCAGATCAAATAATTGAGTTTGAAGAATATGCGGCTAAGTTTGACTCAGATGTAAGAAACGAAGAGTATTTAGCTGATATTGTAGGTTTCTTGGCCGAGAACTACACTAAGCTTGATGCTCCTGAAAAGAGTGCTGTAAGACAATTTATAGAAAAGATAGCAAGTATTCTTGGTTTAGATGTAGACGCTTTTACTCAGAGTGATAAAGACACTGTAGACCTTCTTAACACCATAGCTGAAAAAGTAGCAACAGGTGAAGAGATAACTGAAACAGATTTAGCTGCATTAGATCAAGGTGGTTCTATAAATGTTGGACTTCCTTCTACAATACAAACAACTAAGACAGAAAAAACAGATGTAAATTTTAGCGACACACCACCACCACTTTCTTTTGTTACCATCAAAGATAAAATCAATATAGATGCTTTGGTAAAAGAGATATCAGAAAAAGGTCAAAAGGTTTGGTTTTGGGTAGCCGACCAACTCGGTAGAGGTGAGTATGGTGATGTAGTTGTAGGTGATACTCACTACTTAGATGCCGGGCCAAGCTATGCGTTAGATCCATCCAACAAGAAAAAGGGTGTAGTGTGGGCTTCAAGTATGAAAAAGAAAGCCTTAGAAAATAATATAGCAAATTCTGACTATGTGTTTTTAATAAGCGGCTCACCTCAACGAAGTAAACTTTTTAACAGAAGAGTTTCTCAGTTATTGCAAAGAAGAGTTGAACAGGTTGGAGATTTTAAGCAGTTCAAACAAGAGCTTCTTGATTCAAAACCTGTTAAAGCTTTTAGAGAAATATTAGCTAAATATGATTCATTTGAAGCTTTAATTAACATTGACAACTCAGATAGGAAAGAATTTTTGTTAGCTATAGAAGCTGAATCAAAAAAGAAAAATACACCTTTAAAAAAGACATTAGAAAAATTTAATGCGTTTTTAGATTTCGATTCTTTACGTGATGGTTTTTACAAGGAGAATGATTTCAAAATGAATGACGTAATGTTAGTATTGAAACCATCTTCTATAGGTGAAAAGTCTAATCACTCAACATACACTAATGATATTATGGGTGAGGTTGTTGGTGTTCCAGATAAAAAGATTAATGCAGCAGACATTATGACTGGTGCGGCTCGTGAAAAATTAAAAGAGATAACACGAAGAGAACAACAAAGTCAAGTGGTAGCTCCTTATGGATCAGGCGTTAGACAAGTTCAACCTGCATCTAAAAAACCTATTAAAACAGAAACCTTTACTAAAAACCAACTACTTGAGAAAGAGGTCAGTAGGGAATCACTAAGAAGTGTTATTCAATCAATAAGAAAGTCTAACCCTAATTCATCAGCAGTTGATATATTAACTGACGTTTATAAAGGTAATGTAATTGAAGATTTTAATTATGACTACTTAAACGATGAAGAGTTAACATACGATGCATTAACTGACTTGTTGGTTTCAGAAGAAATATTCAATAACAAACGTCAAGCTATTGATAAGATGTCTACCATAGGTAAGGGTATTGTTCTTAAAGATGTTGAGACCACCAAAAAAGAACCTTATACGGAGAAAGACGTTGTTGAAACAACAGATGCTAAGGCTTTTGCAAAAGCACAAGTCTCAGCTATTGAAAAAAGAAAAGATGATAAGCTCCAGGTAACTCTTCTTACAGAACAAGACGCTCAAAAAATAATTGACGATGGTGGTCAGCTGTTTATGACTGAAGATGGAAAAGCTGGTGCGTATGTAACTAAGGATGGCTATATGGGTGGTCTATTTAAAGATCCAACAGTTAATAGGTCTGCTGCTGCTAAGATTCTACAAAAGGTAAGAATTGATGCGGGGGGTAAATTCTTTGATGCTTTTGCCACTTACTTAGAGCCTTTATATATAAAAAATGGTTTTAGGCCTGTCGTGAGAATGACTTTTAATGAAGAGTTCGCTCCACCAGGATGGAAAAAAACTAATTTAAAAAGCAAACCTGATAATTTATTTTTTGTTTTTGATCCTGACTATAAAGCTAATAAAGGTGAGGGTGTAAGGATAGAAGATTATGATAAAGCTTATGATACTGCAAAAAACTTTACTGCTGAAACTAAAGTAAAGACAGAAAAGTTT
>JAAHTG010000728.1_pt1 | contig 16964 bp, 28 predicted proteins | sample 6116081 | NCBI WGS metagenome assembly JAAHTG01 (sample SAMN13939989, study PRJNA603662) | sponge metagenome | isolation source: marine sponge | host: Mycale hentscheli | place: New Zealand | collected 2005 | reverse complement strand
TATCCTTACCCTTCTCATCGCCCCGCACCCACTTAAAAGGAAAGAACTTTTTAGTTATTAGATAAGCCGTGATATTAATATAGACAAGAAGGAGCTAAAGAAGCTTAGAACGTTTAGAAATGTTATTAATATAGATAAAATCATATTACCTTATATTAAATTTGAGACGGTAGAGTTTAACAATTTGTTGGAAAGGTTTAAGACTGTGTCTCTTGACCCGCAAAACATAAAGGGTGCCTTTAAGCATTCTGTTATGTATAAGGGGGTTAAAACTGACTTCGGTTTAGGTGGTGCTCACGGCGCTAATAAAGCTGGTATATATGAAAAAACAGAGGACACTATAATAATGTCTTCTGATGTAACTTCATTTTATCCTAACTTGGCAATAAGAAATGGGTGGTCTCCTGCTCATTTAAATAGTAAATCTTTTTGCACCTTGTATGAGTGGTTCTTTGAAGAAAGAAAGAAAATCCCCAAGAGTAATCCTATGAACTATGTATATAAAATTATACTTAACAGTACATATGGTTTATCTAATGATAAGAATTCTTTTCTTTATGATCCTGAATTTACAATGCGGATAACTATAAACGGACAACTTAGTCTTATGATGTTGTATGAAATGATTATGGAGGCTATCCCAGAAGCTGTTGCAATCATGCAAAACACGGACGGCGTAGAAACCATCATACCTAAAGATAAAAAAGAGTTGTACTTAAGTATATGTAAAGAATGGGAAAAGATAACTGACCTTAATCTTGAACATGACACATACCAAAAATTAGTGTTTGCTGATGTAAATAATTATATAGGTGTGTTTGAACACGTTGACACAGACCCTGCTACATGGAAGAAGATGAAGGTTAAGGCACCTCACTATTCTTATCGTATTAAAAATGGTGTATGTCAATATGCTCCAGTTAAATGCAAAGGTCGTTTTGAGTTTACTAATTTAGCTTTACATAAGAATAAATCTAAACTAGTAATACCTAAGGGTATATTTGAATACTTTGTTAATGGTACATTACCAAGTGAATACTTAAAAAGTAATACTAACATCTTAGATTACTGTATAGGCTCTAAAACAAATGGAGCCTGGCAAGTAGTTGCAGATAGTATAGAAGATGGTGAATTAAAACAGAAAAACCTTCAAAAAATCAATAGGTATTTTATAACTTCTTCGGGAGTAAAGTTAATCAAACGTAATAAATCAGATGGTCGTGAGATACAACTGGAGTCAGGACGTTGGATGCAAACTGTATATAATAAAATGGAATTAAAAGAGGCTTGGAATGTCTATAATGTCAATGAAAAGTATTATCTTCACGCCATAGAAAAAGAAATCAATAACATACTGGGATTTTCCAGAAACCAAATGAGTTTATTTTAATGGGACATACAAGAGCTACCGATACTACTAAAGAGTATTTAGAAAATGCAGCTTTACCTCAACACGGTAAAACATATACTGTAGTTTCACATAAAAGTGTAATTACAAATACAAAAAAGAAGCTTAGTGATTTAGGCTTCACTATAACGCGTGAGCTATACAGGTCTAATAAAGAAGCTAACGTTGCTCAAGGTGTTTATCATATCATACATGATACTGCATCTAATGACCCAGAAATGGGAATGATGTTTGCTTGGACTAATTCATATGATAAAAGCACCCGATTTCAATGCGGTATAGGTGCACATGTTTTTGTTTGCAGTAATGGTCTGATCCACGGAGATCTTTCTACTTACGGTCGAAAACATACAGGTAATGCTGATGCTGATATAGCGTCTCATGTTACTGCTCAAATAGGAATGGCTAATCATAAGTTTCAACAACTAGTTTTACATAAAAACTTAATGAAAAGCTTATCTCTTTCTACTACAAAGCAAGCAGAACTTTTAGGCAGGTTATTTGTAGAAGAAAAATTATTGGATTCACAACAACTATCTGTTGTTAAACATGAAATGGAAAAACCATCTTACAACTATGGTGTTGATCCTGATACAGCATGGATGTTTTATAATAACGTTACTCATGCTTTAAAAAAGACACACCCTAGAAGTTGGATGAATAACCAAGGTAAGTTTCATAAATTTATGGAGTCAGAAATAATTAGCGCACAGGTTGATGTTCCTAAAGACTCTCCGCCTATTGAAGATGTTTTGTTAGAAGAATTAGATCTAAGTTCTGAGATAGAAAAACGTCAGATGACTATGGATAATATGGAAGGCTTTAGATTATAAAATTAGACAGAAGGCAGAAAAACCACTGGGATGTCTTCCAGTGCGACGTATAGATGAGTGATTCAAAGGGAGGTGCCTTCGGCAGGGTTGATTGGCCTTGTTCATGATATTCCTTCCAAATCTATTTCAAGACTGACTGATGGAAAGACATCCCCTTTTACGGGCTATTTAAATTAAAAAAGTAATGACTAAAGATAACCAGTGGGGTCAATTTAAACACGAGTTAAACACAATACCTGTGCTAAAATCTACTATAGCTGCTCAAGAAGAAACTATAGCCATGCTAACAGTTCAACTTTCAAATGAGAAATTAAAGAACGCTAACCTAGAAGCAATTGCCAAGTGTACTTGTAAAAAACAAACACATGAAAAAGAAAAAAAGTCCTAAGAAGACTATAAAAAAAACAAAGACTATAACAAAACCTAAATCTACGGATTGGTTTGAATATTTACGTATAAACTATGGTGCATTTGACATCATGAAAACTAATAGATAATAATGACAAATCCACTAAAACAAATTCATAAACAGATGAAAGATCAAGAAAGAAAACAAAGAACAGAAAACTTTGCAGTATTAGTAACAGGTTTCAGCTTTATAGGGATCATGTTAATAGTAATAATAATGTCTATTGCTACGTCATGTTCTAGTTCAGAAAAGACTACAATATACGGAAATCAGAATTCTCATTGTGACCCTTGATTGTGATATAAAAAAAGCTTATATTTGTATTAAACCTAATCATGGGAAGTAATACACTAATAAAAGAATTAGAAAGGCTTCAGTTAGCTTTACTAAACAATCTTTCAAATAGCGAGCTATTAGATAAGTATGAACCTTATCATCTTGAAGGTTATATACCTAACAGAAAAAAGATGATTAAGACGCTTACTAAAAAGCAAAACAAGTTAAACAAGAGACTACTACCGGAACAAATACATGATTCCATCTCTACAATCAAACAAGTAGTTGATAATGTCTACAATAAATAACATTAACCTGCTGTTGTCTTTAATTAAATGCTTAGATGAAGAAATGCATTTGCTTAAATTTGAACATAAGCACCAAGTAAAAAAAAAATTTAATAACCTTATGTACGCTGCGCAAGCTTACGAAAAGGCTGTATATAAAGAAGTAGAGGGTTATGACCCTGAAGAAGTAGAATATATATATGACAATGTTATGGATTGTATATTAGATATAACTAAAGATGAAAAAAATATCGTTTAATACTGACGCTCGAGAAGCGTTAAGAAAAGGAGTTGATACATTAGCAAATGCAGTAAAAGTTACATTAGGGCCTCTAGGTAGAAACGTAATACTTGATACCCCATATGGCGGTCCTCACATAACTAAAGACGGAGTCACTGTTGCTAAATATATAAAACTTGACGACCCAATTGAAAACATGGGTTCTCAAATGATTAAAGAAGTAGCAAGCAACGCTGCTGACATTGCAGGTGACGGAACAACTACGGCTACTGTTCTAGCACAAGCTTTAATACACGAAGGATTTAAAGCGTTAAATGAAGGAGTTAATCCCGTTGAACTTAAGAAAGGTATGGATGCCTACCGTAAGGTCATCATTGCTAATCTAAAAGAGGTTTCTAAACCTATTGAGTCTAACACTCAGATCGAACAGATCGCTTCTATCTCTGCTAATAATGATTCTGAAATAGGAGCTCTTATCGCAAACGCTATGGAGAAAGTAGGTAACTCGGGAGTTATAACTGTAGAAGAAGCAACTGGTTTAACTACACATATAGAATTAACAGAAGGTATGAAGCTTGATAGGGGTTATATTTCTCCTTACTTTACAACTACTGAAGATATGAAAGCTATCCTCGATGATCCTTACATTTTAATATGTAATGAAAAAATATCTGAGATGGAACCGTTACTTCCGTTGTTAGAAAAAATAGCTAATACACAAAAGCCATTATTAATAATAGCAGATGATGTTGATGGTGCAGCACTTAATGCACTTACAGTTAACAAGTTACGAGGTTCACTTAAAGGATGCATTATAAAAGCTCCAGGTTTTGGTGAGCGCAGAGGAGATCTTTTAGAGGACCTTGCTATATTAACAGGAGGTGCTGTAATAGATCCGAATAAAGGAATGTCACTAGAAACAATAGAGTTAGAATCTTTAGGCCAATGCAAAAAAGTAGAGGTAACAAAAGATTCGACAACAGTTGTAGACGGTAAGGGATCACTTCCTTCAATTAAAGCACGGGCTGAAATGATAAAAGCTCTAATGGATGAAGCTCCTACAGATTTTCTTAAAGAAACTTTTTCTTCACGTTATAGTAAACTTACAGGCGGCGTAGCAACATTGTATGTTGGAGCACCAACGGAAGTTGAAATGAAAGAAAAGAAAGATAGAATTGATGACGCTCTTTCTGCAACTAAAGCAGCAATCGAAGAAGGTATTCTTTTAGGTGGTGGAATTGCTCTTATAAAGGCAAGACCAGGTGTGTATAGTATGCCTGAAAAATTAAATCAAAATCAATTAGCCGGTTGTGATATAGTTCACAACGCCGTCACTCGTCCTTTTTTACAAATAATAGAAAATGCGGGAAATGACGCTGAATCTCAGTTAGCTTGGTTTGAAAACGGAAACCTTAATAAGAAACCTAATTATGGTTACAATACTAAAACAGAAAAATGGGAAGATCTTTTCACCTCGGGAATCATTGACCCAACTAAAGTTGTTATAACAGCGCTAACAAACGCTGTGTCTGCAGCTTCAATGTTATTAACTACAGAGTGTGCTATATCTATTAAAGATGAAACACCTAATCAACCCCCCGTATTATGAGTTTAGAAGATGAAGACAAAGATGTATTTGACCACTTGCTGGAAAAAGGTTTATGGTTTTCTGTAATCCCATCATCACAAAAAAAATGGAACGCTACAGCTTTTAGTCAACATGTTGATGACGGAAGATGGTATGGTTTTAAATCAAAGACACATCCCACAGTAGAAAAAGCTATGGACTGGTTAGGTAAAACCCTTAAAAAAAAGGCACAAGAGAAAGAGAATGTATGAAATACTTTCAATAATCGTTTGCCTTTTGTTATATAGAATGGTAGAAAACTACCAAAAGAGTTAGCGTTTTTTTCTAGTACTTCCTTTACGTCTAGATTTTTCTTTTACTCCACGGTTCTTAGACCGTGAAAGAACAACAGTACGCTTAGAGTTAACTCCTTTAGGGTGGTGGACATCTTTTCCATCACCCTTTTTAACTCTACCCGCTTTTGTTGCAAGACGCCGTGCTTTATTCCTTTTAGCTCTATCCTGCTTTTGCTTTTTAGATGCTTGGAATTTAGCGTACTCCTTTTTATAGTCTCTTGCTTTAGCCACTAGAAGCTTATTTTTAAATTAAGTATTGTTAATTCATACTTTCTATCTGACATGTCTATGTCTATATTCAAAACATCAACACTTCCTATACGTAACTTAAGCTGACATTTATCAGTCTGCTTGTTATTTGCTTTCCAACCGTTAGTAAATTTCATATTACTTTTTTCTTTTTTCTAGGGATCTTCCTCCGAAGTATGCACCTATTACTGTTATTAATACTAATTGAAGCAGGTCTGTCCATTTAGACTCAACAGTAAAATTTATAGTCCCCGCATCAATAAAAATCATAAGCACCGTGCTTACAACTAGAAAGATAAGGACTAATGGTCTAACATTCTTAGATAACCACGAATCAGAATTCATATCAGCCTCCCAACGGTCTGTAACCGTCTTCTCCATCTCAATCTCATAATTAGCAATCAGCTCTTTAATCTTGTGCTCTGCCGCTAATTTTTCGTCTTTAGATGTAATTAAACCATCCAGCACACCACCTACACCCTTAACGAGTTCTGTAGCACCACTGCTAAATATTTTACTTAAAATACCCATTTTAACTGGATTTACAACAGTTTGTACCACACCAGTTTATACACACTTTACCAAAAGTTATTTTACAAAGTAATTTACAAATTTTCTTTTTCATTATATTTTATTTAGAGCACGACATAATTAAGACCAACTTTAAATCCATACCATTCTCTGTTCCAATACTTGTTATAAGTACCTTCAGCGAATAGACCTAAATGTTTATTTAATTTACACCCTGCGATTAAACCACCAGAGTAATCAATCCACTGTCCTTCGTTAAAAGCGTGATATGAAAACTCATCTTTATTATCATAATGGTAAGGCATTACATTACCCCACATATGTATCCATTTATCTTTACTGTATTTATAGAAATCAAAACCTACAACTAAAGAATTTTCTAATGCTAGCGAAAGATCCCCTCGCATTCTTGAAGAGTAATCCGCTAGTACTTGAGGTATAGCGACCTCTTCCCATACTTCAACTGAATTAGCTACAACAACTCCTTCTGGGTCCATGTATAACTGATTAGCTACATCAATAGAATATCCTTCTTCAATTGCTAACTGTGTATAGTGTAAATTACCATCAGAAAGCAACCAATCTGCTAAAGGATCATATCCATACGGTTCAGCAAGTCTTTGTACTAACCCTACATTTATTGAATGTGTTTCGTTTAGCTTAGTTCTAAATCTTTGGGTTGTTTCAAAGTATGATATATCTACAAAACCGTCTTGCATATACTCTCCTTTTACAATGAAGTTAGGCTGTACTAGTCGAATAAAGTGATGTTGATTAATAAACTCACGGCCTTGCTGCCTTCTGTAGTCTATTTCAAACAAATATTCTAATCCATCTCTCTTACCTATATTAGCTGCATCAGACCATGAAACTTCTGTTCCGTCATAAAACGCATTAGCTCTATTTTCATAACCAAATCTTGCTATTTTTCTTATACCTACTGACAGACTGTAATCAAAAGGTGTAGTTGTAACAGTAGATACTAACCCGTTACTTACACTATAAGAAGTAACATCAGAAATAGAGGTACCGCCATTAGTAGCTGTATAAATAGTAGAGTATTTAAGTAGCTTTTTTAATTCTTGTCCGTTTACATTTACAGTAAGTAACAGTAATAATATGCTTAATACAACTCTCATTTTTTTGCAAATTTTTCAAGACCTGCTATACCAAAGCATCCAAGAACAATAAATGTAAAAGAGTCATAAACAAACTCATTAATTATTAAGTCTTGTCCTATCCAGCCTGTAACAAGATCTGCTACCATAATAACACACATAATAATGAAAGCTATGAAACCCACAATGGCTTTTTCATTCCAATCATTATCATCTTTAAATATATTTAAAAACTTCATTGCTTTATAATTTTATTGCTTACAATGCGCCCCTTATACTCAACCCTTACTTCATATACACCGTTAGGCAGCATGCTTAATTCAATTGTAGTATTTTTTGTTGGGTCAGTAACTTGTTTACCTAACACATCATACACTGTAGTCACTACTTCAAAAGGTGACGCTATGTTAATACTACTGTTAGTAGGGTTAGGATAAATACGAAAATTAGGATCTATAGGTGCGATGCCTGTAGGATCTCCTCCACAGTATACATAAAGTTCTATGCAGGTCTCGTCCCATAAAACATTACAACAATAAGGGTCTACTTCTATTACCCAAGAGTAACATTCATCATTAGCATAATAAGGATCGCCAGGCTCTCCGTAACAACCCGCATCATATAAACACTCTGTTACCTCGTTGATGTTAGCAAGCGCTTCGTAGTTCTCAGCACTTTGGTCCATACAACCTTCCACCACTTCAATACACGAAGCATTGTCGGTATTAGCGTCAGGATTATAATTAAAGGAGTCAGGATCAGTACAACCATAAATGTAAGGAATGCAACTACCATCTTCTGTAGTAGCCTCTCCATTATAATTAAACATTGTCGGATCAGTGCACCCATATACATAAGGTAAGCAATCTACATTAGAATTTGCTAAAGGATTATAATTAAATGCTAATGGATTCATACAACCATACACAAATGGTTCACATGTATCATCAGATGTATTAGCTAATTCGTTATAGTTCCACATTGTTATGTCTGTGCATCCGTATATGTAAGGTACGCAGGTGCCATCATCAGTGTTTGCTAAAATATCATAGTTAAACGCAGTCATGTCTATACAACCATAAGCATATGGTACACAAGTATTATTGTCTGTGTTTGCTAAAATGTTATAGTTATAAGCTGTTATATCAGTACAGCCATTGACTATAGGAATGCACGAATTGTTATTTGTGTTAGCTTCTGCATTAAAATTGTACATAGTATTATCTGTACACCCATAAATAAAAGGTTCACACTCTCCTTCGTCTGTAGCTGCTACATCAAAATTATATTGTGACGAATCTTGACATCCTACTATTTCGTTTTCATCACATACACCATCTTCATCTATATCATTATTACATTGATTATTACAATTATAATATTCTATGTTGTATGTGCACGTTGAAAGAGTGTTTGCATCACTATCATAGTTACACGCTTCTGTATCTGTACATCCGTATACCATCGGAATACAAGTCTCTAAACACTGACCAAGACCAGAGTACATGTATGGTGAAAACCTTATTGGTCTAAGTATTGGATTGTCACCTCCATATACTACCACTTCACCTGAAGGACTTGTTATCTCAAAACCACATTCATTAGCAAAAAAAGCAGATAAAGGATCTGTATAAAAGAATGCTTTTATTAACTCGTTAGAATTTAAATCCAAATCTGTTGTAAATACAGCTTGACCAGATGGTACTGTAAACGGACCATAATATTCTTCTCCTTGGATTACTATTAAGAAAGACCCTCCCCAACCGTTAGCACTTAAGTCTGTTAAAGTTAATGTATGTATACAAGTAGAAAATTGTTCCGCCGTATTAGCCTCTACGTCATAGTTTATAGAATTCTCATCAATACAACCATACACGTTTAATGTTAGACATGATCCGTCGTCTAAAACTGCTTCTGGATTATATTCTACATAGTTATCATCCATACATCCTTCAATTGGCAAATCATCACAATCTCCAGTATTTCCGTTTGCCATTGCATTTGAACCAAAATCTCCTACACCACTAGCAATAGTATCACACGCAGTGTAAACTAACCATTCTCCATCAATACCTCCCCATTGGGCACCACCTAACCCGTCTCCATATGAATCAAATATTCTAAAAGTAAAGTTTGTATTATCTGCTACACATGCTGTATGTGTAATCGTTGTTCCCATAGTTAAACCATCGTAGTCTCCTTCTAAGGACTCCATAACTATTTGATCTTCGTTCCAGTTAGTCATTATATACCAACTTGTCTCTTGTGGATATTGATCTATTGTGATTTCTACTATAAGCTCTACGGAATCTGTTCCGCATGAAGTAGTGTCTAAAACAAAATATTGACACGGTGGTGGCCCTTGAATCCCCGGAGGTTGTTCTACAACAGCTGCAGGATTGTAATTTATTGCAGCAGGGTCCATGCATCCTGAAAGTATATCACAACTACCATCATTTGAAGTAGCTACAGGATCGTAGTTTATAGCTAGTGGGTTATTACAACCATAGATATATTCACAAGGATTAATTGTCCAGGTATCTTCTTCGTAAAGATCATCAACTAAAGCTCCTACTTGCATTGTGTCAAATAGATTACCATCAGCTAAAGACTCATCAGAGACTACATATATCATTGCTACACCTAGATTACAATTATTTGGTGTACTTGTGCCATCTATATAGTATGTATAACCACCTACAGAAATTTCAGTCCCTATTGCAAAAACAGACTGATTTGCATTGTAATAATCTAAATCTACACCAAAGTAGTTGTAGTCACTAGGATAAAACGCATTGCAAGAAGTTGGTGCTACCTGACCAGTATAACTGTTTTGTCCAGCTTCGGGATTGTAGTTTACCGCTACAGGATCCATACATCCTACTATTGGTGGTGGTGGTTGAGCACACTGTTCTAATGTAAAAAATATTGTAGCTGTTGCCCCTCCAAAGTCATACACATATTGATCTAAACCGCAATCGTCACTTAAACCAAACCACCCTTCACCATAAGCACACCATATACCGTCTCCAAATTCATCATAAATAACAAAATTATAGTTTGCTACATCTAAAGGAATTATAGTTGTCTGAAGTGACATGTCTACAAACGGTGGGTTTATTGCTAACACTGTTCCAGCAGTATCTAGTATCTCCCAAGTTGTTTCAGATGGGTAATTATCAGGCTGTACTTCTACCTTAACCCAGCTTTCTTGTGAAAAAAGCGTAAGATTTGCTAAACAAAGAAGTATGGTAATTATATTTTTCATTCTAAAAGTCACTCATTAATAGTTCATCTATAGCTCTTTGTACATCTTTTTTTGTTGCTTCCATGGTCATCATAATGTTTGCCTGGAATCTTGCTATTTCTTCACCGTCATCTAAAATAAGAATCGTAGGTACAACTACTATCTTATGTTTTTTTTGTAAATCCGGACTTTCCATAATATCTACAGTAGAAATAGAACAATCTGTTAGCTTTTCTAACCAGTCTACACCATTTGCTTTATTAAATGATGCATTAAACTCAATTGCCTCTACTTGTGAAAATAAACTTCCCGCAAAAAAGATGCTTGCTATAAATAAAGCCGCTTTCATTTTAATTTATCTATTTTCTCTTCAATACGATCAAGATCTTCTTTTAATTCTGACACATCTTCTTGAGTAGTCATAATAGTTTGACGCACTAATTGATCTTTCATGTCAAACTCCATACGTGAAATCTCTGGTACAGGAGGTATAGGTAACTCTTTAGCTTCTGCTATGTCTGCTTGCAATACAAACCACATAGATATTATAGTAGCCATAGCAAATCCTAAACCTACTAGCGTTTTTATGCTAATGTTAAAACCTGTGTTTTCATCTAGTTCTTTTCCCATCTTTTCTATTATGTAAAGAATATTAACTTTAAGACAACGCCCGCCATTCCAGAAAACAGAACCCACAAAGCTTTATCTATTACGCTTTTCCATCTTAGTATTGCTTTAAACTGTTCTAGTACAGCTTCTCTATCCGGCTCACACTTCTCTCTAAAGTCTGTGTTTTTATTTAGCTTTACTATGATACCCTCCTCAGGATCAAGAATTTGTATACGCAAACCTCTAATGTCATCTTTCATATCAACTTGATTATCAACTATCTGAGTTAATTGATTTTCAATCTTCTTGACTTCTCCATTAGGGAGCTTAGTCTTAATAAGCTGTATATCAGCAACAAGATTCTGTAATATGTCTTTTTGTGATGCCATAGTTTATCAATCTTCTATTTCTCTTATAAAGGAGAAAGTTGCTTGTGCAATATGCTGAGCTTCTTCAAGTTCTATTTTTAAAACCTTGTTCTCATTCTCCAACTCCTCATTGCGTAGTTTTAAGTATTGTAATGCTGCTGATTCGTTTGCCATTGTTATATTATCTTGGGTCTGAGTTATCTATCCAATCTTCACCTTTTAAAATCTCTTTTATTTCTTCATGCGTATAAACAGCTTTACCCTCAAAAAAAGAAGGTTTATCTCCTGCGTATTTTATAACTACTTGAGTTAAATCTAAAGAGTGCCTAAGTGTTCTACAGTCTGAATAAGGTAATTGTGAAAAATCTATAATTGAATTTTCATCATCTACTTCTGTTTTGTCTAATATTACAAAATGTTTAATCATAGCTATGAAGGTGTGTCGGTTACATATTTTGGATCACCTACAAGAACCCCGTCATTACCTCCTTGTGCATCAGTAGTATCATCCTCAAGCCTATAATAACGCACTAAAGCAGAAGACTGATCATAATCATCACTACCTGAAGTATAATCTGAACGAATATCTTTAGCTACCCCTGAATTATAAATAGCAGCTACTGACGCAGGAGTTAACGCTTCATTAAAATAAGCTATCTCGTCCATTTGACCTATAATGTTTGATTGTACTGCTGTACCACCATTGTTAAGTGCTCCAAAATAAAACCCTTTGTTAGCAGTAACTATTGTTGCTTCTTGTTGTGCTTTTGTAGCAGTACCTTGTGTTCCTAAGACTACATTGTTTGCATAAACTACATAACTACCTACAGTAGCATCAGTTGCCCCTTTAGTTTGAGTATAACAAAAATGAACCCACTCATTAGCATCATCATCAAAAGCAGGATTCACAACAAAAAGAGATCCAGAATTAGATCCTCCTATTTTTGCACTAAATTGAAAAAATTTCAACGTAGCAAGATAATATACATAATTTAAACGTATCGCTGGTGCAAGAGCATTGCCATTATCTATAAGCCCCACAAAATCAGCAGTTTGTAACCAGCTATGCTTTACCCAAAAAGATATACTATGACTATCTCTTAAAAGGGTTTGAAAATCAGCAACCGGAATATCAGGATTAAAAGCATCACTTCCGTCAAAGTCTAATGATTTAGTATTATCCCAAGACTCTGGTTGATTTCCAGTTCCTGCACTATAAGACACTATGGACTGAAGCCCACCTATATTTTTAAGACTAACAGGCATTGTTTAGTATGTGCCTATTACTATACAGTTAGTATCCGCAGTAACTGTAAAAGCGCCATTTCTAAATGTATTTGTTACACCTGTAGTTGAACCTGCGTCAAAGTTAAGAGTTGTACCAACAGGGACAGTTACAGTGCCACCAACTGCAAAATGAATGGGACATGTACCGGTTACATTGTGAACAGAGAAAGTTCTAAACCTTTGCGCGAATATTCTTGCAGTAAGGACACCGGATACAGCAAAGGGAGAAACAATATTTATAATCTTAGCAGGTTTCAGCTTCATAGTCGTAATATTTAATGCTTTTTGTAATTATCTTTACACATATAATATACAAAAAATTATGAAAACGCACAACTTTAAGTTCCTTGCATTTCCTTCTGACGGAACTATTTTACTCGGTTTACAATACGCAGCTGTTGATCTCGAAGATGAGGACACAGCCTTTACTTTAGAAGGCCACATGGTAACAATAGGTTTATTTTTTTTTAAACTTGTTTATATCTATGTAAAATTCTAAATTTTATTCTTATATTATAATCACCCGCTTACTAAAATTAGTAACTACAATCCATGGAATTAAATAACAAAATACTCAGTGACATCACTGTGCACATGAAGTACGCAAAATACTTGCCAGACTCAAACAGACGCGAGTCATGGGAAGAAATAGTACTTAGAAACGTAAACATGCACACTAAACAATACCCGCATCTTAAAGATGAGATTGAAGAGGTATATAAAATGGTATATGATAAAAAAGTTTTACCGTCTATGCGCTCAATGCAATTTGGAGGTAAACCTATTGAAATTGCTCCAAACAGAATATACAATTGTGCTTATATGCCAATTGACCATGTAGACTCGTTTAGTGAAGCAATGTTTCTTCTTCTTGGCGGAACCGGTGTTGGTTACTCTGTTCAAAAGCATCACGTTGCCAAACTTCCTTGTATTCAAAAGCCATATAAAAATAGAACTAAACGTTATTTAATCAGTGACTCTATAGAGGGATGGGCTGATTCAATAAAGATGCTGATCAAGTCTTACTTAAATGGTAAGGGGTCTCGTGTAATTTTTGACTTTTCTGATATTAGACAAAAAGGAGCACGTCTTGTTACATCTGGCGGTAAAGCACCCGGGCCTCAACCACTTAAAGAATGTCTTCTGAAGATAGAAGGTGTCCTTAGCAATAAAGAAGAAGGAGAACAGCTAACAACTTTAGAAGCACATGACATTATTTGTCACATAGCAGACTCAGTTCTTGCAGGTGGTATTAGACGTGCGGCTCTGATTTCTTTATTTTCTGCAGATGACGACGCCATGATTGGATCTAAATCAGGAAACTGGTGGGAACTTAACGCACAGCGGGGAAGAGCTAACAACTCTGCAGTGTTAATGCGTCACAAGATAACTGAAGAGTTTTTTACAGATCTATGGAAACGAGTAGAAGCATCAGGTGCTGGTGAACCCGGAATATACTTTAACAACGACAAAGATTGGGGAACCAACCCTTGTTGTGAGATTGCTTTGAGACCATATCAGTTCTGTAACCTATGTGAGGTTAACGTTTCTGACATAACATCTCAAGAAGATCTTAATGCTAGAGTTAAAGCGGCAACTTTTATAGGTACTTTGCAAGCAGGATATACAGATTTTCACTATTTACGAGAAGTCTGGAAACAAACAACTGAAAAAGATGCTCTTATTGGAATTTCCATGACGGGTATTGCTAGCGGTAAAGTCCTCAAGTACAACATGTCTGAGTCAGCGTCGTTAGTAAAGAAAGAGAACAAAAGAGTAGCTAAGTTACTGGGTATCAACCCAGCAGCTAGAACTACATGTGTTAAACCCGCAGGAACAACGTCTCTTACTTTAGGTACTTCTAGTGGAATCCACGCTTGGCATGCTAAACATTATATCCGCAGACTACGTGTTGGTAAAAATGAAGCTATATATAATTACTTAGCTGATAATCACAAAGAGTTAATAGAAGATGATTACTTTAGACCAGGTGACACTGCTATAATATCTATTCCTCAAAAAGCTCCAAAAGGTTCAATTATCCGCACAGAGTCTGCTTTTGATTTACTTGAACGTGTAAAGAAAGTAGCTACTGAATGGGTAACTCCTGGGCATAGAAAAGGTTCTAATACGCATAACGTTTCAGCTACCATATCGTTAAAAGAAAATGAGTGGGATAAAGCGGGGAAATGGATGTGGGATAATCGTGAATCGTACAATGGATTATCTGTTCTACCGTATAACGGAGGAACATACAAGCAAGCTCCTTTTGAAGACATAACTAAAGATCAGTTTAATGAAATGATAAAACATATGATTGACATAGATCTTACAAAAGTTATAGAAATAGATGATAATACAAACCTTAAGGGCGAAGTTGCTTGTGGAGGTGGTGCCTGTGAAGTAACATGAGACCCGACGATTGGATCTCTAGGTTATACTACGGTTTATTATAAAAGGAAATAAGGGGAAATTATTTCATAGATTTTTTCCCCTTACACTTCCACTTTTTTCTACTTAATGTATTTGCACAAGGTGGCTTTTTACACTTTTTTATTTTTGCAGATCTAGCACAATAAGCATCACCTTTCTTGGTACCAGGTCTTATACGGTCTCCTCCTTTCTTAGCTTTACCAGCCTGACCATAGCTGACTTTTCTAGTACGCCCTGTCTTACTATTTTTTACTACCTTTACAAATCGTTTACCTTTTGCAGGCTTTTTTTTAGCTGGCATTATTTCTTTTTCTTAGGTAATGATTTAATTTTACCATTAGTAGTTCTTGCGTATCTATGAGTTTTAGTCTCTCTACTTGGTATTAGTGTACCACTATAGGTTTTACCACCCCATTTCCAACTTACTTTTTTTGCCACTATTTCTTTTTCTTTTTAAGGTCCTTTTTATGAACTAAAGGTTTACTATTTTTAGTATGTGTTTTACCTGTATGTAATTTACCATTTGGCATTTTATGGTAAGGGCCTTTCCACTCAGTGCCGTTTTTTAAGTAGTGTTTTGAACTTTTCATTTTTTTAAATTTTATAAGTAAGAAGCATTAAAAATATTTTTACTTTCTATTAGCGTATAAGTAAAATTATTATTCCAAGCAGATCTAGCTTTTCGCATAATTTTCATAAACGTAACCCAATCGTCATTTGCTGCAATTACTTGACAACCTGCTGACCATTTGTTAATTTGTGTAGATTCTTTACCTGCATATTTAGTTGCTCTATGTATGTTAATCCCAAACAAACCTGTGTCAGTTTCTACTAGGTCGTAATTACCGTCTTTGTTATTGTCGCGATAAACAGTTACAGGGTTCTGCTGCCCTAATGCTTCATACCTACCTTGATGCTTTCTAATTTTATGAGATTTAGGATATTGACCAGGCTTAAGTATTGCTACTCCTTTTTTGTTTAACACGTTTTCAACCCAATGAGTTCCCGGATCTGTAGTACAATCAAACTCGTGATATAACCATTCCCCGCCAACTTTATAAGACACTGTTATTAGATCATCAAATCTATTAGTAACCTTGTTAGCTGTCTCAGAGTTTCTAATACCTATTATGTTAACGTTATACTCTCCGGATTTAAAAAATTTATATCCTTGAGCTTCTACAGCTCTTTGTATTTGTTCTCTTGTATATTTCATTATTAATCTATCTAAATATTGTTACAAGCCCGGTAAGCTGTTTTGCCTGACCAGGTTGAGTTGCCTCTAATTTCCAGGTATATACTCCATCAGGACATAACCAATGTCCCGAGTAGCTCACACCCGTCCAATAATCTAAAGGATCTTTCATTTCTTTTACTAGAGTACCCCATCTATTATAGATCTGAAGCGTCCATGTGTCCCAACAATTAACATCTGTAACTGCATAGAATACATCATTAACCCCATCGTTATTAGGCGTAAAAGTATTTGGCATAAAGATGCTATTATCATCACAACCATCTATTCCCGGATTTCCTTCACAAGGCTCCCCAGTTTCACAATCAATATACTCTACTGAAAATACATACTCTGTAAGAGTTAAAGTGTCTGTAATATAAATGTAGTTATCTACTATTACATCAACATATGCGGTATCAACTATGTATTGATATACTATTGTTTCTACATAAACTGTATCCGTTAGGTAGATATAATCTATTACCTGTACAGTATCTGGTGGTAATTG
>JAAHTG010001339.1_pt1 | contig 16974 bp, 30 predicted proteins | sample 6116081 | NCBI WGS metagenome assembly JAAHTG01 (sample SAMN13939989, study PRJNA603662) | sponge metagenome | isolation source: marine sponge | host: Mycale hentscheli | place: New Zealand | collected 2005 | reverse complement strand
ATACAAACCTAGATTTTCATATAGAAAAAGACGGTACTGACACTACTACAGCAGCGGTTACTACTTTAGCTGATGATACATTTGTTAATGTTGGTTTCTTTATAGATCCTAACACTTCACAAGTATCTTACTTTATAGGTTCTGCTACTCCAGTAGGTGTAGTTAACACTAACTTGCCAGATAATGAAGAGTTAACCGTATCTTTTGGTATTCAAAATGGTGAAGCAGCAGCTAAAACTATGACAATTGATTACATAAACGTAATCTGCGAAAGATAGGAGTAGATAATGGCAGATGCAGTCACAACAACAACCATACAAGATGGTGATAGGATAGCTGTCATACAGCTTACTAACACCTCTGATGGTACTGGTGAGAGTGCAGTCACAAAGGTAGATGTTAGTGGCTTAGCCACTAACAGCTCTAATGGACAAACTTGTACAGGCGTTAAGCTTGGCAAGATTGTTTATTCTACTTTTGGAATGAGTGTAAAGCTTTTGTGGCACGCTTCTACTAATACTATCTGTTGGGATCTTAACGCAGACTATACAACTGACGAAGACTTTACAGGCTTTGGCGGTATACAAAATACAGCAGCAGCAAGTGGAAAAACAGGTGATATAAAACTAACTACGACAGGCGCTGGGAGCGGTGACTCGTACGTTATAGTTTTAACTTTAATTAAAGATTACGCTTAATTTAAAGTGGCAACAGCCAGAAAAAAAGCTAAGCCTATAAGAAGAACCACCAGAGGCAAAGGCGCTAATTACCGTCCCACGAAAAGTGGGGCTGGTATGACTAAAAAAGGTGTTCGTGCTTATAGAAAAGCTAATCCTGGCTCTAAGTTAAAAACTGCTGTAACTGGCAAAGTAAAAAAGGGTAGTAAAGCAGCTAAAAGACGTAAATCTTATTGCGCTAGATCTCTTGGTCAGTTAAAGAAAAGTTCTGCTAAAACTAGAAACGATCCAAACTCAAGAATACGTCAAGCAAGACGAAGGTGGAAATGTTAAATGGCAGCTAAAAAGAAAACCAAAAAAGACGCTTGTTATCACAAGGTAAAGCGTAGCGCAAAAGTGTGGCCTAGTGCATATGCTAGCGGTAGATTGGTCCAATGTAGAAAAGTTGGCGCAGCCAATTACGGCAATAGTAAAAAAAGAGTAAAAAAATCTACCGGTGGTGCAATAAGAGGCCAAGGAATAGTTATGGCTAACAGATTAAGGTAATGGCCAAAAAAGAAACACTTAGAGATTGGTTCTCTAAAAATGACGGTACAGGATGGGTAGACTGTAAAACTGGTAAGCCGTGCGGTAGAAAAAAAGGCGAGAAAAGAAAGGGTTATCCAGCTTGTAGGCCTACCAAAGCACAATGTACTTCAGCAGCTAAAAAGAAAAAAGGACCAGCTAGAATTAGTTGGAAAAAGAAAACAAGAAAAAAACTATCAGCAGGCGGTTCAGTCCGTGGTCAAGGAATTGTTATGGCTGATAGATTAAGATAGAATAATATTATGACAAAACTTAAAAACCCAGATAAAGCTGATTTAAATAAAGATAAAAAACTTAGCTCTTATGAAGAAAACAGAGGTATGGTTATTGAAAAAGCTATGAGAAAACAAAACCGTGTAAAACTTAATGGGGGTGGCTTTGTAGCTAAAGGTTGTGGAGCTGTCATGAATGATAAAAAGAAAGTAACAACTATAAGTTAGAGGTAATTATGGCCAAAGATAAAATGAAAGCTAAAGAAGCTGCAAGATTAAAAGCGAAAGTAAGACCAGATGAACCTGTGTCAGAAGATCGTATATATCTAAATATGCCTAAGAAAAAAGCTCCAGCCAAGAAAACTACGGCTAAAAAAACAACCAAAAAAGGTAAAAAATAATGAAAAATACAAAATACAGCAGCATGATGAAGAAGTCTAAGGGCGGAAGCATGATGAAGAAATCTAAGGGTGGCAGTATTATGAAGAAGTCTAAAGGCGGAAGTATCATGAAAAAATCGAAAGGTGGGAGCATGATGAAAAAGTCTAAAGGTGGAAGCATGATAAAAAAATCAAAAGGTGGATCTATAATGGCAGGAAATGCAAACAGAAGAAGAGCTGATCAAAGTTAATTAGTGCCGCATTTAATAAGTAACATCCCGCATTTTAAATGCTGGGTTAGGAGAGAGTTTACTCATAATCACGAAAAGTACCAAGATGAGTACATACATGCGCTTGCAATAGCCGTAAACACTATTCCAGATAGATCTTTAAGCTTCCAGGTTGTATTTACTGGAGAAGAAGCTAATTGTGATGATTGGGATGAAGGCAACATTCATGGTGGCGCTATGTGGGCCAGAATGCCTATACAAGGGTTAGTTGCTGATATTCCTATGGAAAACTTCCCAAAACCTATGGAGGACCACTTAGTTCAACCGTGGGATTGTGAATCAAGAGATCATTCAGTTGCTGTAATGGACAGAGTAAGCTCTTCTCCTTGGATAGCAAAAATAGGTCCAGAGTTCTATACAGCTAAATATTTATTTACAGTTGATTACACAAATAATGAAATTGCAGATGACCCTGCACAACACAAACAATCTCATGTATTATATATAACTGAGGATTGTGAATGGAAAGGTAACTTGATTGCTTTGCCTAACAATAGAGTAAGGGCAACAAGCCCTGCATTATGGGTTACAGGCGAAGGACCTCCAGATTTTAAGCCGTCACAATGGGCGCATTCTGCTGAAGGTCATGAGAGTTATTTAGACCCATCAATTACTTTTAATAATTTATACGAAGAATAATATGCACTACACCAAAGACTTAGATGAGGTTATAAAAGGATTAAAAAAAGCAAGTAAGCTACATGCTGCTCAAGCTAAAAAATTAGAAAAAATAAATAAAGATCAAAAGTCATATACTGGTGTAAAAAAGAAAAAAGTAATTAGAAAAAGGAAAAAATAATGGCTACTTCAAACAGTACAGATTTTGAACCAAATGTAGCTGAGTTTATAGAAGAAGCTTACGAAAGATGCGGTTTAGAGCTTAGAACTGGATATGATTTAAAAACAGCAGTTAGAAGTGTAAATTTAATGTTGGCAGAATGGGCCAATAGAGGCTTAAACCAGTGGACAATAGAACAAGCTACACAAACCGTTACTCAAGGCACTACCGAATACACACTTAACTCAAATATAATAGATATTTTAGATGTAGTAGTTAGGAGAACGGTTAATAATGTTCAAACAGACATTTCTATCAGCAGAGTTGGTAGATCTGAGTATTTAAACATACCTAACAAAGAAACACAGGCTAGGCCAACTCAGTATTTTTTAGATAAATCAATAGTTCCAATATTAAAAGTATGGCCTGCGCCAGAAAATTCTACTGATGTTTTAGTATTTAATAAAATTGTAAGAATGGATGATGCAGATGCTGCAACTAACAATATAGATATGCCTTTTAGGTTTTATCCTTGTTTTGTTGCTGGGCTGTCTTACTATTTATCTTTAAAAAAAGCACCACAATTAACACCACAATTAAAAGCATTATACGAAGAAGAGTTTAGAAGAGCTGCTGATCAAGACGAAGATAGAGCATCTTTTAAAATAAGACCAAGCATTAGGATGCATTAAAATGGCTTATGCTCTTGGTAAATTTGCTTTAGGTTTATGTGATAGGTGTTCTTTTGAATACAAACTAAGCGAACTTAAACAAGAATGGACAGGTTTTAAAGTTTGTTCTAGTTGTTATGAACCAAAACATCCACAATTAGAACCAGAACCTCACGTTTCAGATCCTGAATCTTTATACAAACCAAGACCAAATAATGATACAGAAGCTGGAGAAGGTTTTGTTGTAGTTACAAATTCTAATATCTATCAAGATGATTTTATGAATTCTTCTACGTTGCCTTCTAATTTTAATATTAATAAAGTTACATCAACATTAGGTAGCGTTTCAATTGTTACAGATGGTTCAGCTGAACCATCACCTACTCCGTCACCAACACCAGCACCAACGCCTTCACCCTCTGTTACAACTTATACAGTAACAGTTGCTAGTTATTCTGGAGCAAATTATTTTTATATTAATGGGTCGAGAGCGGTTACTTTAACTTTTGTTGAAGGGCAAACATATAAATTTGATCAATCAGATAGCACAAACAACAATCATCCATTAAGATTTTCAACCACATCAAATGGTACGCATGGGGGTGGATCTGAATATACAACAGGAGTTACTACAAGCGGCACTCCTGGATCTTCAGGAGCTTACACTCAGATAGAAGTTGCAAGCGGCGCACCTACGCTTTATTATTACTGTACTAATCACTCAGGTATGGGTGGTCTAATAAATACCTAATATGAGCAGTCCAACAACACTAGCCGAATTAAAAACCTTAATACAAAACTATGTTCAAAATAGTGAAACTACTTTTGTAGCAACTTTAGATGATTTTATTCAAATAGCAGAGGACAGAATATTTGAGTTAGTCCAGTTTGATTATTTTAGAAAAAACGTAAAAGGTCTAATGACGCAAGGCACTAGATTTTTAACTACTCCAGATGATTTTGAATTATCTTTTTCTCTTGCATGTATAGATAGTACAGGTGTGTACTACTATTTAGACAAAAAACATCCTAGTTTTATGCAAGAATATGCGCCTAATCCTACATCTTCAACCTCTAGAGGCAGACCTCTGTATTATGGAGATTTTGACAAAGATCTAAATACTGGTACAAAAGAATCTACTTTTATTTTAGCGCCGGTCCCAGATCAAGACTATATAACAGAATTACATTATCTTTATAAACCTAATTCATTAGTTACAGATACTACTGGAACTTGGATCTCTGAGCATGCAAAAAATGCATTACTATACGGCTCTCTTGTTGAAGCCTATACTTTTATGAAAGGAGATCCAGATTTAATGAAGTTATATGAAAACAGATTTAATCTAGAAATTTTAAGATTAAAAAATCAAGCAGAGGCAAGAGGAAGAAGAGACGAATATCGTTATGATTCTTTACGAACTTCTGTTTCGTAAAAAAAGGAGAGTAAATGAAAAAAATTAAAAGCCTGAAAGGGAAGACTGTGGCTATTGTTGGCATGGGTAAAAGTTGGTTTGACTATAATTTAGCAAAGTCACACGGTACTCATTTTGATGAGGTGTGGGCCATAAATGCAGTAGCATCTGTTATTTATCACGATAGAGTTTTTATGATGGATCCACCGTCTAGATTCTTAGATACTGATGATGCAGGCGGCCAAACAAATAGTATGTCTAAACTTCTTACTGAGCATGAAGGCCCAGTCTACACATGTGAGTTAGATGATCGTTGTCCTGGCTTAGTTGAATATCCCATAAAAGAAATAGTAGAACAAACAAGTTGTTTTTACTTAAACAATACAGTTGCTTATGCAATAGCTTTTGCGTATTGGAATGAAGTAGCAAATCTAAAATTATTTGGTGTAGATTTTTCTTACAAAGGTAACTTACATTTTGCAGAAGCAGGCAGAGCTTGTTGCGAATTTTGGTTATCAAAATGTATTTCAGAAGGAATGCAGATAGAAGTAGCACATAGCAGCGGTTTATTAGATACAGACGTACCCGCAGAACAAAAACTGTACGGCTATCATAGGCTTGCAGATCCTTTGGTCGTTTTACAAAATGAACATTCTGTTCAGGTACAAAAATTAAGTGATGTAGAAATAAAAAAAATGCATAAAGAACCTATATTAATTGATAAACATGATAGTCATCTTAAAAAAAACCAAATAGGAGAACCGAATAAATGGTAATAAGCTACAAGGCAGGGCCTGAATTAGGAATGATTGAGGTACATACAACCAGCGAAGGAGGTCATCCAGTAGAGTTTTGGTCTGACTTATGTATTAAAAAAATTGTATCTGTAAGTGAAGATGCTCCTGAAAACATAAAAAAACAAGTAAATGAGTATCAAGATAACATTCAAAAAGTTATTGAACAGTATATGCAAAACGCTATAAAATCTGATAGGATTACAATAAACAATGAATTAAAAAAAGCAGGTTTAAAAGAAGCTGCTGATTTAATTAGGAAATTATAATTATGGCAATAACATCAACACTTACAACAAGCTTTAAAAAGGAGCTGTTGCTCGGCAATCATAATTTTGCAACTAATGGTGACGCATTCAAATTAGCTTTGTATACATCATCAGCTACATTAGGCGCTACCACAACTTCGTTCACAACAACTGGTCAAGCCAGCGGAACTGGTTATAGTACAGGTGGATCAGCTTTAACTAAAGTTGCACCTACTAGCTCTGGAACAACTGCTTTTACTGACTTTGGTAATTTAACATTCAGTACAGCAACAGTAACAGCTAGAGGTTGTATGATTTACAACTCAAGCGATAGCAACAAATCAGTTGCAACAATTGACTTTGGTGGGGATAAAACATCTACCGCTGGAGACTTTACTATTGTATTTCCAGCAGCAGCATCCTCAACAGCGATTATAAGAATCGCCTAGCCTTAAATGGCTATTGTTAACGGTTGGGGTCGAGGCACTTGGGGTCAATTAACCTGGGGCGAACCCATACCAGTCACACTATCAGCTCCGGGAGCAGGAACTTCTGCTTTAGGAACAATATCAGTTGTAGCAAAAGCTACAGTATCACCTAGCGGTTTATCTGCCACAATTACTAATGGAGGCGTAGCTGTTGATGCGCCAGGAGTTGTAGGTGTAAATGGATTGGCTGGAGTATCCGCTTTAGGTACAGCTACAACCATATCAAACAATAGCATAAGTGTTAGCGGTCTTGCAGGTACAACAGGCGTTGGATCTATTGTTCCAGATGCAGAAGCAAATGTATCAGTAACTGGTCAAGAAGGGACTGGTGCTGTAGGCTCTCTAACTACCGCAGCCAAGGCCAATCAAGTTCCAACTGGACAAGCTGGAACATCAGCTTTAGGTACTGCAAGCACTCAAACTGATAATAGGTTTGTTGTTGGACTAATTATAAGTCAAATGGATTCAACTATTGGTACGACAACACTTAATTGCAAAGCTAATGTTACAATAACAGGCGTATCTGCTACAGGAGAACTTGGCACTCCTTTTAAATGGCAAGAAATTGACGATTCACAAACTCCTAATTGGACAGAAGTGGCGGCATAATCTAATATATAGACGAGGTAAAAAACTATGGCAACTTACGTTAATAATCTAAGACTCAAAGAAATTGCAACAGGTGATGAGTCTGGAACTTGGGGTACTTCTACAAACACCAATTTAGAGCTGATAGGAGAAGCTTTAGGTGTAGGAACAGAAGCAATTACCACCAACGCAGATACTCACGCTACGACAGTAGCAGATGGTTCATCAGACGCTGGTCGAGCTTTTTATCTTAAATACACAGGTACTTTAGATTCAGCTTGCACCATTACGATTGGCCCTAACACCATGAAACGTGTACAAATTATTGAAAACGCTACCAGTGGATCTCAAAATATAATTATTTCACAAGGCTCTGGGGCTAACGTAACCATAGGGAATGGAGAAGTTGCTGTTGTTCAATTAGATGGAGCAGGAAGTGGAGCAGCAGTATTAGATGTATTTACTGATTTGGCTGTAACAGATACCTTATCAATCAACGGTACAACTCTTACCATAGGTGATGCTACTGCTGAAGATACTAAAATAGTATTTGACGGTAACGCTCAAGACTTTTATATAGGACTTGATGATAGTGCTGATGATTTGGTAATTGGTCTTGGTTCAGCAGTTGGTACAACACCAGCCATCTCAGTAGATGAAAACCAAAATGTTACTATGCCACAAATAGTGACAGCATCTACTTCAGCTAATATTACTCAAGTAGCTTTAACTGACGGTACAGTATCCTGGGATGCAAAAGCAGCAGCAAATGCATTTTTATTACTAGAAGAAAATTCAACCATATCAGCACCTTCTAATAATGTTGAAGGAGCTATTATTAGTATTGAGGTGGCACAACACGCCACAAGTGGACCGTACACTTTGGCATGGAACGCGGTATTTGAATTTGTTGGGGATGAAACTCCAACCATGACCGCCACAGATGCAAAGACCGACATCTATACCTTTAGATACAATGGTTCAAAATGGCAAAACATTGGTATTAGTCAAAATCTAACACAAAGCTAACATGGAAACCCTACAGAGAACTGCAAATCGAGGAAGTGTCTCGACTGGGTTTGATATTACTAATTCTGTCAAACTTGAAGATGGCAACAACGAATGGTTTTATAGAGCTAGTCCAACAGCAGGTAATAGAAGAACTTTTACATTTAGTTTTTGGATTAAAAGAACAGAACTAGGCACTACAAATGCAAGTGGTAATGCGTATGTAATAGGTCAAGGTCAACATGGCAGAATGTATTTTGGTTCTGATTGGTTTCAATTTAGATTTGATGATGGACATGATGTTCGTGATATAACTACAAAACACAAAGACCCCGCTGCTTGGCTACATGTTGTTGTAGCAGTAGACACTAATCAATCAACCTCTAGTGATCGAGTAAAAATATATTTTAATGGTGTTCAAACAACAACCATTGACCATGATGGTGGTAGTTATCCAGACCTACAAGACCAATCTAGTGGTTGGTTTACCACAAATTATATAACTTTAGGTACAGCACCTTTTGGTGGTAGTTATAATGCAGGTGATGGTGATTATGACTTGAGTGGTTATCTAGCACAGTTTTGTGCTATTGATGGTTCACAATTAGCACCCACAAGTTTTGGTGAAGTTGATGCAGATACAGGTATTTGGAAACCCAAAGATGTAAGTGGTTTAACTTTTGGCAGTCAAGGTTATTTTTTAGACTTTGCAGATGCTTCAGACTTAGGTGATGATGAAAGTGGTAATGGTAATGATTTTGTTGAAAATAATATAGCTGCCGCAGATCAATCAACTGACACACCAACCAACAATTTTGCAATAGGTAACAATATAGTTAAATTTAGCAATCCAAGTAGCACAGTCGTTACTGATGGTGCAACTTTTTTAGAGAAGGGCGCTAATGGGTGGGAAACCATATCAGGAACAATTTATGTTACTCGTGGCAAATGGTATTGTGAGGTGCAATCCATACTTAATTCAAATACAACAGCAATGTGCAGTGTTATGCCTGATGATAGTCCTTTAATTGCTTTTGGTGGGCAAATAAGTAATTATGCAGGTAAAGTTTCAGGTGATGGCGGCGTAAGTTATTATGCTAACAATGGTTATAAATATCTTGATGGTGGTAATTCTACTTATGGAGACAGTTGGACAAGTGGTTCAGGTCTTGGTGCTATTATGGGCATAGCCTTAGATATGGATAATGGAAAAGTTTATTTTGCAAAAGCTAATACTTGGCAGAACTCAGGTGACCCCACCAGTGGTGCTACTGGAACTGGTGCAATAGACTTACCCTTTCCAACGAAAGCTTATACTATGGCTGCGGCTATATATGCGAACAATAATAGTATTGCAATAAATTATGGTGGCTATACTTATATAACAATTTCTAGTGGCGCAAGTGATGCCAATGGCTACGGAACTTTTGAATATGCTCCGCCTAGTGGGTATTTTTCTCTTTGCACAAAAAATTTAGCGGAGTTCGGATAATGGCTTATACAACAATAGACGATCCATCTGCATTTTTTCAAACTGCTCTTTGGACTGGAGATGGTTCTACTTCAGATAGAAGCATTACTAATGATGGTAATAGTGATTTAAAACCTGATCTTATTTTAGGTGCTTGTAGGTCGAATACACAAGCAAAAATGTTTACTGATTCTAGTAGAGGTTTTTCTGTAGGAAACAAAGAAGTATCTTGGAATGGAGCCGCTGCTGAAGGAGATACAGGTGCAGTAAATACAGGTGCTTATGGTTGGCTTGGACCGAGCCTTACAGATGGTTTTACAAGTAACTATGGCTCTGTAAATAATGGTTATTGGAATGTAAGTTCAAGAACCTATGTTGCTTGGCAATGGAAAAACAATGATGGTACAACAGCTTCTAACTCAGATGGCTCAATAACATCTTCAGTTCAAGTAAATGCAACAGCAGGCTTTAGCATTGTTACTTATACAGGAACAGGGAGCGCGGCTACAATTGGACATGGATTGGGTGTTGTTCCAGAAATGATTTGGGTTAAGTGTAGAAATGAAGGTAGTACAAATTGGACTATTTATCATAAAAATTCAAATGCTACTCCACAAAACTATATTTTAGAATTTAACAATACAAATGCCGCAGTTGATAATGATAGATTTAATGATACAGCACCAACAAGTAGTGTTTTTAGTGTTAATGCAGGTTCATCTACAGTAAATAAAAGTTCTAATACTTATGTAGCTTATTGTTTTAATAGTGTACAGGGCTACAGCAAGTTTGGTTCTTATGTCGGCAATGGTACATCGGGAACAGATGGTACATTTATTTATACAGGTTTTAAACCAGCTATGGTTATGACTAAAAGAGCAACTTCAGCGGATGCTTGGGTTATTTATGATAATAAAAGAGATCCACATAACCCTTGTGAAATAGCAATAGCACCTAATGGAGCTTCAAATGTAGATGACACTTTTGCAAACTGGGATTTTGTAAGTAATGGTTTTAAATCAATAACTGGAAATTCCCAAGGAGCAAATGGAGTTACATTTATATATTGGGCATTTGCAGAAAGCCCGTTCGTGTCATCAAAAGGCATACCAACAACAGCAAGGGCAATAACTGGCTAGGTAAATTAATTAAAAAGAGGTAATATAGAATTATGTGGGCATTAGTAGAATCAGGAAGTGTTAGCAAAGTCTATACACGACCAACAAAATTAACATTAGGAGATATTCAATATCCTAGTAATATCTTTATGCTTTGGAATAGCTCAGAGCTAGAAGCCATAGGCATTTATGAAGTTGTAATAGACAATACCAATTATAAAGACCCTGAATATTATACAAATACAAATCAGTCTTTTGCATTTGGAAGTGGCAAAGTTACAGCCACCTATGGTACAGCTACAGCTAGAGCTTTAGATGATACAGGATCAGGAGATACTTTAGTAAGAGGTTTAAAATATACTCACTCTCATATAATAGACCAACAAGCTTATAGTTTACTACAGCCTAATGACTGGATGGTAGTTAGAAATGCAGAAAGCTCTAAAGCAATACCTTCAGATTGGCTAGATTACAGAGTAGCAGTTAGAACAGCCGCATCAGATATGAGAACAAAGATAAATGCAGTTGCAAATGTAGATGCTTTGGCTGATCTTTATAAATACAATGATGCAACACCACCAGTAAGACCACTTGGTGAGTTTCCAACAGAACCAGTTTCATAAATAATAATTCAATAGAGGTAAAAAAATGAAAAATATATATATAATCTTAGTAGGCTTATTTGCAACTTCGTGTGCAACTGTAGGCTCTGTCATAGAAGGTGGTAAAGACCTTGGAACTGGTATTGTTGATGTAACAGTAAGAACAGCAGGCTCAGTATCAGGAGCCGCACTTAAAGATGTCAGTAGTGTTGTAAGCACTGTAGCTGAAACATATGATGGTGTAATTACAACAGTGGTTGAGAATGTAGATAAACAAACTGATGAACTTCAAGATGAATCAGAAAAATCTGAAAAAGAAGCAAGTAAATAGGAGTAAACAATGTTAGATACAATATTAACAATTATACAATTAGCACCTTGGGTAATATCAGGTGCATCACTTATTTGTGCTTTGACCCCCACCCCCGCTGACGATCAAATGATTGCAAAAGTTTATAAACTAATTGATTGGTGTGCAATTAATGTTGGCAAGGCAAAAGACAAATGAGTTTGTGGACAAAAGTAATTAATTTTTTTAAGCCGCTCCCATCAGACGAGCTTCCTAATCCTTTAAAAGAAGAGGAATATGAAACAGAGCTAGTCAGAGCAAGAAACAAAAAAGGCAGGTATGTAGCTGATGATCCATCAACCCCAGATGTTGATGAAGCTTACACTACAGTCAAAGTTAAAAAAAAGAAAAAATAACTCATGGCCACTGTCAAAGATGCTCTCAATAAACTAGAGTCGCATGAAAGAGAGTGTGCAATTCGCTACAAAAATATTGAATCCAGGCTAGAGTCTGGGGACAAACGGTTTGATAAATTAGAAAACATGATATGGGGTGTATACCCTTTTATTGTTATAAGTGTAGTTTTAGCTAAATTTTTATAATGGACGAACATAGGAGTAGGTTTTCAGGCGATATGGATCGTAACGAAGTTGAGATGGATCTCAATAAGTTTATGGCTATGATTGAAGAAATCTCTCAACTGAAAGATAAGATTAGGGATCTTGAAGATGATACTATTAAGAACCCACATCAAAGATGGATTCATCTAGCAAAAGCGGTTGATTCTTGGAGAATATTTCCAAGAGCATTTTTAACCGTTTACATAGTTTTATTATATAAATGTACTATTTGGTTTATGGAACTGCCAGAACCTACATTTGAACAGTCTGGCCTTATTTCTATTGTTGTAGGAGCTGGCGCAGCCTGGTTTGGACTGTATGCAGGAACAACAGGGAGTAGTAAACAATTTAAAGGCGAAGATTAATGAAAGACGAGGATCAAAGAAAGCACGATAATTTAATTGCTTGGGCTGCTCTTATGTTTTGCATAACACTATTTGCTGGTATTTCTATTAATGTTAATGCTCAATCTAGTCAACAGTCTGGTACAGCTTGCGTTAACGGTTCTCAGTATTGTGAAAACAATTCTTTAGATACAGTCAATACGACTACAACGACTAACACCAATACGAACACCAATACCAATCAAAATACCAATACGAACACCAATACAAATTCTAATACCAACGTATCGACTAACACCAATAATTCGACCAACACCAATTCCAATACGAATAATTCAACCAATTCCAATACGAATGTAAACACTTCGACCTCGAATAACACAAATACCAATAACAACGTCAATACTTCGACCTCGACTTCTAACTCAACGGTTAATTCAACAGTAAACCAAAATGTTAACAATACAAATAATTCGACTTCGATCAGTTCTAATACGAATCAAAACACCAATATCAATCAATCGACTTCTGATTCTAATGTTCAAACCAATAATGTTAATCAAAACAATAACAATTCAAAGTCTGATAATACTAACCGAAACATTAATGAATCTAATTCAACTCAAACAATTAACCAAAACGTCAAGAGCAAAGCTCCGCCAGCCTCTGCAATAGCTCCAAGCATTATGTCCTATTCGCAAGATCTTTGTACTGTAGGCCGTTCTGGTGCCTTCCAGGGGCAAGTATTTGGGTTCTCTACCGGTGCTACTGTAACTGACGCGCACGGTGAGCGTTTAAAACTTTCTAAATATCTCTACGATACTGGTATGAAAGTGGCCTCAGTATCTATTCTTTGCCAAGATAAAAGAGTATTTAAAGCTATGGAAATGGCTGGTACTCCTTGTCCATATAAAGGCAAGATAGGTGCAGAAGCAACTATGGCTTGGGCAGAAAATAAATCTAAAAGGCCAGATGCAAAAGAACAAGAAAAATTTTTTATACAAGAATGCACAAACGATAGAAATCCAAATAGAGATAAAATTAATAGAGATATTGTTGGCGCAGTTAAAACTATTTATACAAGAAAAACTAAAACCAACAAACAATGCAAAAAAGAGTTCTATGCTACGCAGTAGCTAGTCTGCTATCCTTTAGTGTGTATGGACAGTACACTTATGAATCAGGACAAGACTTATATCACCTACAAACAAATGCTAACAACTTTGAGGGCGAGTTAGCTTACGAGGTAGTAGATGATGGTATTAGCCCTGCAATTGACCTTTCTTTTAATTTTACTTTTTACGGCTCTACATTTACGCAAGCAAGAATGGCAACAAATGGATGTCTTCATTTTGGTAATAGTGGCAGCTATTGCAATGACTTTACTCCTGACCCTATTAACGGACAACACACCTACACCATATACCCTTTCTGGACTGATTTAATTAGAGACAGCAATTCTCGTATGAAGTCTTGGGGAGACTCAGGCAAGATGATTTTTGGATGGTATGATTTAAGAGAATACAACCGTGCAAATACAGATAATAGCTTTGAGATAATACTGTGGAACAATAATTCTTTTGATATTCGTTATGGTGCGTTAGATATTATTAACCATGATGTGCTTATAGGTGAAGTAGGCTCTAATAAAACAAACTCATACACTTACTATTACCATGATGAATGTTCTACTGGTACAACTAACTCTTCCACTTGCGTAAATACTAACTGGAACAACACAACTCTTAACACTACGCTTGAAAACGGTGGCTCTTTATACGGTTCAGGGAGCGGTAATGGTGCAGACTGTAGTGACCCACTAAACGATTCTAGTTGTTCAGGATATGCGGATGCTTTATTAACCCAACAATGTAATATAAGTGATCTTTATAGTGAGTCATGTCCTAATTATTGGCAGGCCTTTGACCAACAAGAATGTGATAATGATCCACAATACGCACCTTTTTGTCCAGGTTACAGGCAAGAAGAATCAGTAGCTTTCTTTGATGATGAGCAAGTTGATTATGGTTTTATAGACGAGCAAGAACAATTTGCTACAGGTATTTTTATAGACGATCACCATCACGATAACCAAGGCTTTGAAGAACAATTTACTATTGTAGAAACATTTGAAGATGATATGTTCCCACCGTTTGAAGAATTTAACGGTGACAACTTTGAAGAATTCTTTGGCGGCCCAGAGCCTGAAGATTTAATTATATTCTTTGATCCTGAACCTTTGCCTTTTATAGATGACTTTGGTCCACGTCATGATGAGCCTTTTCACCAAGACGATATATTAATAGAAGAGTTTATATTTCAAGAAACTTTTTTAGTTGAAGACTTTAGAGAGCCAAGCACATTTGTTGAATTTGAAACTATTGAAGAACTAGAAGAAAGGCTTGAAGAGGAAACAAATGAGCGTTTTGAAGAACGACATGAAGAAGAATTTGTAGAGCTTGATGATCCTGAAGAAGAGTTTATAGAAGAAATATTTGAAGAAGAAGCTGTAGAAGAAATCTTTGAAGCAATAGAAGAAAGATTAGCTGAAGCTGAGATAGAAGAAGAAAGAATCGAAAGAGAAGAAATAGTAGAAGAGTTTGAAGAAGTTTTTGAAGAGGAGTTCCAAACCGCAGAAAGAGAAGAAGCTACAGGTAAAAGTTCTATTAGTAGAGATATAGCATTAAGAGTGGTTGCATCTACTATAACAACTGCAAATCAAAGTGTTAGCGGTACTAACTCTGGTAATTCTATCCACGCTACAGGCAACTCGATAGCCGCTGGTAATGCTGTAAGCTCATCATCTAATTCTGGTATTAGCACCAGTAGTTCGCCTAGTATGTCAGATCAGTTTGCATCATCTACTGCTCAAACTAATCAGGTTCTTGATATGAGTAGCATGTCTGTATCTGGATCTTCTTTCAGCTCTACATCTGTAGAAACCGAAACAGTGTCAACAGACGCTGTTGTTTCAGTTGGAACAGTAGAAACCACTCAAGATCAAATGGATACATCTATTGCATCTGTAAGTGCTGATACAGACAGCGAAACAACTGTAGAAAATATTATTGCTCAGAACCTACAAACGGCCCAAGAACAAGTTGCAGCTGAACAAGCAGAAACTGGAGAGTATGGTTCAGAAAACGCTATTATTGCCGTTATGGGATTTTTACCAGGTTTTAACGCTTATAGAGCTGTAGACATGCCGCAAAAAGAATTGTGGTATGAGCCAAAAAGCATTTATACTAATAATACACTATCAGACAATAATGCTGCATTTTATGGTTTAGCAGGACAAAGTATAAAAACTTTAACTGATTTAAAGAAATTGCAGCCAATACTATAGGAGATTTTATGGATTGGTTTCAAAATAAAACAACTCAAATAATTGCTTTGGTTGGTATCGTAGGAACCCTTGCTGGTTTTGGATATACAGGCGCAGAGTATGTAAACAGGCTAGAGAACTTAGAAGCCAAAATTGGCGGCATAAGCGAAGCGGAAGATGAAATGAAAATTATTGAAGAACGCTTTGCATCTATAGAAACATCAGTACAGTTTTTAGAAAAAGAAATAGATAGTATTGAAGTGCCAGATGTTACTGAAATTAAAACAGATATAGCAACAATTAAAGCTGATTTAGAAAGCCTAGATAAACGAATAGAGGAGATTAAAGATGACAATAAGAATCCTCTTGGTGGCTAGTATATTTTTAATTGGTTGTTCAACACCATCTAAATACATACCCATAGCAAAAAACTCTAGCCTAGAGTGGAATGATAAATATGATTCTGACAAATGGCGTGAAAAATATAAACAGTGTCAAGGATTTTTGTATCAAGATAATAATGCTTGGCGTTGGTGTATGGATAATGAGTAAAGTATTGTTAGGTGTGGTAGCCGTTTTACTAGCGGTTTCTTACTATCTTTACAGTCAAAACCAAATTTTACAAACCAATAATGCAGTTTTAGAGGGTGCGGTTGCTACGCAAGAAGAAGCAATAAAGTCTATTCAAGCAGACTTTGAATTACAAACACAACAATTACAAGATCTTAGCGTTAAGAGTCAAAAAGCACAAAGAGAACTGAGTAGATATACACAGTTTATACAAAACTATGAGTTAGCATCTAAAATACTTGCTGACCCAGTTGAAATGGAAAGGAAAATAAATAATGGTACAAAACATATTATGGAAAACATCGAGCAAATCAGTAGCACTATTGATGGTCTTGATAGTGGCCTGCAGTTGCAGTCTACTTCCAACTAAACAAATACAAGTAACGGCTAAACCTATTGAGCGCAAGATAGTTCAGCCCATCATGCCTAGAGAAATTGATCTTAGGGAATTACAGTGGATAGCGGTTACTCCGGAAAACTGGGAAGAACAGCTTGCTAGAA
>JAAHTG010000293.1_pt2 | contig 16983 bp, 39 predicted proteins | sample 6116081 | NCBI WGS metagenome assembly JAAHTG01 (sample SAMN13939989, study PRJNA603662) | sponge metagenome | isolation source: marine sponge | host: Mycale hentscheli | place: New Zealand | collected 2005 | reverse complement strand
CCATCTGAATCTTTGTAGGTTAATACATTTCCATTTGAATCGTAGGTGTATTCCCAACTAAATCCATCTGAATCTTTGTAGGTTAATACATTTCCATTTGAATCGTAGGTACATTCGTAACTATATCCATTCGAATCTTTAAAGGTCAGTTCATTACCATTTGAATCGTAAGTGCATTCTTCACTATATCCATCTGAGTCTTTGTTATACTCATAAACTCTTGTACCATTCTTATTAAAGAGTTCTAAGTTCTCTTCTGTTCCTTGTATGTTTTTCATTTCTTTATCTTAAATTTGCCTAATTTAGATATTAACTCCTCCATCGTGTACTCGGGTACTGCAAGCAGATGTTCGTGTAGGTACTGATGAGCATCCTCATATATCTCATCTAGCATATGCTCTGTAATGTCAAATGGTAACTCTATCATTGACGAGTAATTTCTAATCTCTATTTTGCCAAAATCCACAGCCCAAGTATCTCCTCCTTCTGATAAGTATACGCTTATCTCTTGGTAATCTCTAAGGTAGTTGTGATTCATTGGCAAGTCATTGTCCATTGCATACTTGTGGTACTCTCCTGCTAATTCTATTAGCTTTTCAATTTGATTTTTCATTTTATAATATATCTTTTGTTCTTACGTAATTGTATCCCTCGTGTGTTATCTTTTGAGCGTCTGCCCACTTAATCTTTGCGGCAACTTTCTTAGGTAGATGCCCACCCTCCATAACTATTGTTATGAATTGTCTCTCTGCGTAATCTAACTCTTCCTCGCTCTCAATCAGAGACTCGCTCTGTTCGTGCTCGAAGTACATAAATAATTTTACGCTTCCGTAAAGTGTACGTGCTACTGACGTTACGTCAATGTGCACGAAGTTGTCATCTGTTATTATTAATCTGTTCATAATATGATAGTTTTACTTTTTCCCAATATTTAATTGTACTTTTTTTTCTTGCACCTCTCGGTCCGCCATTCCATCTCCTTGCTACAATCTCGAAGAACTCATCCTCGGACAAGAACTCGCAGCACGTCACCTCCTCAGCCATCATTGAGAATATCTCAATAGACTTCGCTCTGCTATATCTGTCATCTAAAGTGTATCGTCTGTCTACACCATAACTCTTAAGGATTCTGTTAACCTCACGAACCATAATAGGACGTATTTGTAGGCAGCCTACGGCACGTTCTCTCTTATTGTAAGCCGAGTCATCACCGCCACTCTCTACCTCGATTACGGCATCTATAAAATGCTCCCAATTTGTTTTCTTCTTTATTGGTATAGGTTTTGAATAGTCATCAGCCGTATAGGCTGATGACATTATCAAACACACTAACACAACTAGTATCTTATAATCTCTCAAAATATCTTTCTATTAAGTTCTTGTCTTTTGTTATTAACTCTAACAACTCCTCTAGTTGGAAGTCATCCATCTTTTGCAATGCTTTGTTGATGGTATATTGCTCTCTGCTCCCATCATTAAACTTTGATGCATCATCCGAATACTCAAAGTAGTAATCAAATGTATTAATTTTCTGTGCTAATTCTTCTATGCTCATACTATAAAATTTTCTAAATAGGTTAGTTTCTCGTCATACAACTCGTTGAATCTGTCTTGTGCCTCATCCGTATACTCATAAATATTGTTTACCTCTGGCATATACACATCTCTAGGGAATGTTCTCATCAGTTCGTCATGTGCTAACTCTGATGCCAACTCTAATGCGTTAATCGTTATGTTCAAAATAATAATGCCAACTCTAATGTTCTAATTACTTCTTCTGTCTCTCTTAGCGAAATTGTGAAGTCCGCTATTACTTTTTCATCTGTAGACATACTGATTGCTCTGCGGTAATCTCTCGCAGCAACCTTGCTGTCTTCGGCAAGTCTAATCACTTGCTTGGTTGTTAAATTTATATTCATAAGTTAATTTTTGTTAGTTAATTTTAAATCTATAAGTTCAAGGAAGGCTACAAATCCAATGATAAATAGTACGCCTACATACTCGTAATACTCTCCTATTGTTAGCAGTAGGGCTGCATTAAATAACCCTACTGCTGATACCACTTTTAATATTTGTTTTCTCATGGCTTTTTTATAATATACTCGGTTAATAGTTTGCTGATTAGTATGTCGTAGTTGAACTCATTGAACAAGTCTTCTATTGAGTCATACATCTCTGTCTCTCCAATGACATCAGACCAAGCCTCTAATGACTCAGCATAATATGTCGGGTAATTTTTGCCATTGATGGTCTCAAAATTGTCAGCATCTTCCCACCAATCTCGAAGAAAATAATAGGATATAAATATTGCTTTATCTGGGCTAAACTCTTTGCCGATAGTGATACTAAAGTACCCATCAGCTATGCTCGCATCTTCTACGTATAGCTGCACCAAGTCCTTGTACTCTCCCAAGAAGTCTTGAATCTTATTGAAGTCAGCCAAGCATAGCTTTTTCTGTGCCTCTACTACCTCTGCATTCTTTTTGTTTAGTGCCTCAATTTTTTTCTTGGACTCAATGCCAGTCTCTATTGCAGCCTTGATGTCAAATAATAATGGCTCGTTGCTCTCGATAAGTGCAAGTCTTACTTGCTCTTGTTGTTCTTGTTGTTGTTTTGTTAATTTTTTCATTTGATTAAATCTTTTATTAGTTGTTTAAAATCGTAAGTTGTTATGCTATTCTCTTCCAATAACTGAAGGTATAGCTTTACTAGTGTTACTATAGGCTTCTCATTCATACTCATTGTAGCAGGTCTCGCATATTATATTGTTACATATTTGCGTGTTAGAGTCTAGGTCATCTACTATAACTGAGTGAGATTCTCCGCAGTCACATTGTGCATTGCTGAATGACCAAATAGCTTCACCTCTACTCTCCATCATTACCATAATTGCATTGTTTAATGCATCGTCTTTTGTTTTAAAATAATTTTTCATATCTAATGTTCTAATATCTTTACGTCTTTAGTCCCTTTGCCATTCGTGCCACTACATAGTCCACACTTAGCACAATTACTCTTGTATCCCATCTCTTTTGATGCAGGACAACTCGTCGCATTCTCCGTGCCTACCTTGGTAGCTATAAAGCTACGCCACTTGTTCTCTCTCGCTATAACTGACTGCTCTTGATTGTGTGTACTCGCCATAAAGAATCTACCATATGGCTTTGCCCAAATCTTCTCCCATTGGTGCGTGTACCCAGTCCATCCACTACTCAGCACCGCCATCGAGTCTACTAGATTATAGTTTAGTAATGACGGCTCACCATACGAACCAAATCGCACGTATGTTCTGTTGCACATCTCTAATATTGCAGACTCTTTCTCTTGGCTGAACTCAGTAAGCAACTCAGCCTTGATACTCCTAAGCATCATAAGAAAGCCACTATACTGCTCGTACTTGTGTGTATAGCAGCCACCATCGCCACTACCCAAACTAAATGGACAATCTAAGCAGTTGCTGCCATCTAATGCGAAGAACTGCTTCATACCAAACCCCTTTTGTGTATTGGCTAATGTCCATTGGTCTATGCTAAACGTGTACGTCTGCACAATCTTAACTTTGCCCTCGGATATCTTATCGTTTGGCGTCGTGTCTTTTCTTACGACAAAGAGGTTATTGCCCTCTGTCCATACTACTTTATTTGATTTTGCCATCTTCTGTAAATTCATAATTGTTTATCTCTATGCTCTCTATCACTGCCTCATCCGAAGTCAAGTACTCATACTCTTCCCTCAGCATTTTCAGCATCTCTTGGTTGATGTCGTGGTGGTACTTTGACTCTAAGTCATTCAAGTCGTCATCGTACTCGTTAAAGAAGTCGTCCTTGACCACATACCCATCTATCGAATTGCCCTCGCCATACTTTTTGACTAACGCCTCTCTATCTAATAGAAATTGCTTGGATAGCACGTGCAAGCTTGAAGTCTCGCCCCAATCACTAATGATAGTTTGAGCAGTCTCGTATTTGTCATCTATCTCGCTCTTAATCGTACTTCTATACGTGTCAAATTCGTGTATGACCACACCGCACTCAGCCATGCCATCGTAGCTATTGCTCCACCACTCATAGTCCACGTTAAAGTCTCTAAAATGCTCGATTGCTTTCTCTTTCGCTGCCTCGCTTAACTCATTAAACTCGTACAACATTACTTCTATTTTTCTCATATCTCAAATGCTTGGGTTTCTTCTACTAATCTTAAAAAATCATTTTTGTCGCAATATAAATTGCCGTTAGACGTGACACTCTCTTGCTCCTCCTCATCGTAGTCGACCTCCTCAATCGTGGCGAACGACCCTATGTTGAACGTATGCAACTCTAACTTAATATAGTCCTTGTTGCCATTAATCACCTCATTAATATCAGCTATGTCGATAGTCTGAAGTGCGTGTGTAAAGTTATATGGTGTTATCATAATAATTCTCCTATTGTGTTTACTTCTGTCATTGGGATGTCATGGCATCCTATCTTTAACGTGTTATCCTTTACTCCAATCTCTGTGTTTGTGAATACTTTTCTCATGTTTGTGTTTGTGTTTCTTCCGGTCCGACCGGCAATTTTTGTTAATGTTAATAATCTCCCCAGCTTCCGCCACAAAAATCTTCGTTTAAGTCATACGTGCCGTCTTCAAGTTCAGGCGCAAGGTCATATCTGAATGGACCATCTGCATATTCTGCAGTCGATTCTTCAGCATCGTAAAGTTCATCCAATGATGTCATCTTGTACGCTCGTTGAGCATAGCATCCATCACAATCCGTAGATGAGTAGTTCATCCAAAAGTACCCATCTTTTAGCAGTCTCTTTAAGATTGCATTTTCTCTTTCTAAATTTTTCATTTTGATTTCTTTCCGGTCCAACCGGCAATTTTTAAGGTTGATGTATATATTATTACCCTTTCGTACAATACTTGTACAAAGATAGCACAAATAATTGATACTACCAAATGTTTAAAAAAGTATTTTTTCGATTTGGTTAATCTCTCTCTTAGGCAATTGAAAACATACGTCTTCGTACCTATCGAATGTGGCAGCACATTTTCTGTCTAATTTTTTAAACTCTCGCACGTCGTCTGCATCGTCTGCAAGATTGCGCAAATCGTTTAACTCATTGTAGGCTAGTAACCATTTTACAGCCTTGTTTACTAATGTCTGATTTTTTTTAGTGATTGCTACTATTTTCATTTTCTTTCTTTTTTTTCTTCCGGTCCAACCGGCAATTTCTAGGTTTGAACAATGTACTTCTATCGCTTGGTACAATACTTGTACAAAGGTAGTCTAAATATATGAGATTACCAAATGTTATGCAAACTATTTTTTGCCGTGTATATATGGTATCTATGTACTGGATTTTTTGCCGGTCCAACCGGAAATTATTTTACGCAAATCCTACGCGTCTCGCACGTCTCGCACGTCTATGATAGTATGATAGTTTTTTGAGGCACAAAAAAATCCCGCTGCAATATTTGCAGCGGGGTAAATTAGAATAGTGGGTAAAATTATGCCTCCGCCATAGTTTTAAAGCCGTTTGCATATTGCGCCTGTTTTGCTTTGGTGCTCGTTTGCTTAGGCGCTTGCGCTTGCTTAGGCGCTTGCTTAGGCGCTTGCTTAGGCGCTTTCACTATTGCGCCTTTTGGCGCTTGCTTGTTTATAAATTCGAGCATAGATAAAAGGCTTGCGCGAATGTCGTCTAAACTTGTCGCGCTGTTATGCTTCAGATTTTCGCCTTTGTCGATAGTAAAAGAGACTTTCTTTTCAGCGCGTTTGTCGTTATACGAAAAAATTGTGTTGCTTTCTTTTGACTTACTAGAATCGTTTGACGCTTCGCCTATTTCGTCCTTACTTATGGTCTCATTTTCGCCTTTTTTCGCCATTGTTTCGCTTAACTTTCGCATGAATTTAACGAAAGGTCCTAAACCATAAGACAAAGCGCCTAATCTACATTGCTCCTTATAGGCATTAAGTACGCGTATGTCCGCTTTCGCAAGCGCTATATAGTCAGAAAATTGCGAGCTTTTTACGCTAAATTTTGCATCGAAAAAATGTTCTTTACTCATTTTTTCACCTTTTTCCTTAAGCGCTTGCTTAAAGGTAAAATCGTAATATTCGCTCGACAACTTAAGCGCTTGTGCAGTTTTGATTTGCATTTCAAATTTAAGCTTGTTGGCTTTCTTAATAACGCCATCTTGTTCATTTTCGCTTTGTAGGCAATTTGTGATTACTTCAATTTGCAGTTCTTTTTTGAATACGTCGATTAAGTTTGTAGCGGTTTCGCTTAATACTTTGGTGTTTTTTTGTGTGGTCATAATGTTTGTGTTTTTTGCCGGTCCGACCGGCGATTTTTAATTTAAGTTATATAAATACCTTTCGGCTTAATTGTTTCACAAATCTAAGTATATATATCGTATAACAAAAGTTTATTTTTAGTTCAAATGTAATGTGCTGATAGTCAAGCGATTAAAATTCATATGTAGTGCAATATCATAGGCAAATGTTTAGTATTTCATATGTGGTCGCGGGGATGGTCTCGCATGCCGTGACGTGATAAGGTCATAAATTTGCCAAAGTTTTGGACCTTTGCGCCTATGTGGTCCGACTAAAATGCTAAAAAGTCCGACGAAAACGACTAAAAACGATACCCACATGCCTTTAAAAATCTCATTTTCGGAAGACAGACCCCAATCGTGACAGCGCCATAGAACCCAAATAATATGACCACCTAACGTTTTGTTTCGTGCACCTATAAAATCGTTATATTTGCATATGCAATATGAACTAAGTGTCTCAAGTAGATTATACATTGGATTAGCCATAGGTTGGTCCTGGTATACAATGGATGAAGATTTTGATTATGGAGAGTTTACCTTACATTTAGGATTATTCAATTTACATTTAAGATATAAAAAATTATGATGAACAGATTAAACGGACCTTTGCAAAAAAGAGGTACAAACACAACAGGTATTCAGGAGGCAGTTAATGCCAAAAAAGAGATTAAAAGAATGAAAAAAGTTAACATGATTGCAGATGGATATGCTCTTGGTGAGATGAAATCCAAGATGATGGGTATGGATGAAGACTAGTTGATTATCCGTTTGTAGTCGTTTACAAACGGCTAGCAAAAATTGTTAAAATGGGCAATCCTCGGAGATGCCCATTTTTGTGTGACGGCTTGTGACGTTTATTGACGATTTCCTGACGAAAATTATGAGTGATAGCAACGTTCCTGACGGATTGACGATTTTTAACTACTATTTTATTAGATAGAAAAAATAATCTCTCTATATATAGTAGTAGTAGTAGTATAGGGCTAGTCGCTTTTTCGACATAGTTGTTTTTAGGTTTTTAAATATATATTTGCATAAAATTAAATCAAATGAATGAATCAGGTTACACTCCAAAAAATCTAAAGTTTGGGGAAGAAGGAAGAGTAAAATTAATTAATGGTATAAGAACAATTTCATCTGCTGTTAAAAGTACATTAGGTCCATCTGGTCAGACTGTGTTAATTGAATCACCACATCATACTCATGGTATAACTGTGACCAAGGATGGTGTAACGGTTGCTAAGGCGGTTGACTTAATAGACCCTATTGAGAATCTTGCTGTAAGGATGATGAAGGAGGCTGCGGATAGAACAGCTACTTCGGCAGGTGATGGCACGACAACCAGTATCATACTAGCTGAGGCGTTTGTAATATCTGGTACGGAGAGTATTGATGACCACAACAAGACTGAGGTGCTGAGGGATTTGGTTAAGGAGACTGAGAAGGTAGTTGCTTCATTAAAGAAAAAAAGCCGTAAGGTGTCTAAGAATAACTTGAGGGATGTTGCAACGATATCTGCGAATAACGATAGAGAGCTTGGTAAGATAATCGCTGACGTTTACAATACGGTTGGAGCGAGTGGTATAGTTACCGTAGACAAGTCACAGACATCTGAGACGTATTATGAGACCACAATGGGATTGAAGGTAGACAGAGGGTATACTAGCCCGATGTTTATTAACGACCAGAAGAAGGACGAGTGTATATTGGATGACGTTAACATATTGGTGAGTGATGCTGAGATAACAAACATATTTAATATTGAGGCAATATTGAAACCTATGATACAGGAGAACAAGAGACTTCTGATAATTGCACCGTGTGCTACGAATGTGATAAATACATTGGCTGCAAATGTTGTGAAGGGTGGATTAAAGATATGTGTAATTGCACCACCGAGTTTTGGATATAGACAGCACGAGCTGATGCATGACATAGCTGTGTCTGTAGGAGCGACATATTTCTCTGAGAAGACAGGAGATGACTTGAGTATAATTACAACAAAGGACTTGGGTCATGCCTCTAAGATTATTGCATCAGGTGAGTCGACTGTTATAATCAAGGACGAGGTGATAAAAAATGCTGATGTGATAGAGGAGAGAATAAATCAGCTTAGAGAGGCGTATGACAACGCTACACGCAAAGGCGACAAAGACTTCATACTATCGAGAATAGCGTCACTATCAGGTGGTGTTGGTGTGATATATGCAGGAGGGAAAACTGATTTAGAACAAAAAGAATTATATGACAGAATTGATGATGCTGTATGTGCAGTACGGTCAGCACTTGAAGAAGGAATTCTTCCGGGCGGTGGACTGGCTCTCTACGAAGAATCGTTAAAGTACAGTAAAAATAGTGAGTCTATTGCGGAGAGAATAATGTACAGTGCACTAAGAGCTCCGATTATACAGATATTAGAGAATGCAGGGTTAAAACTAGAAGACATATACAATTTCACTCCGGAGCAATACGGCTACGGCTACGACGTTAAAAACAACGTGATGGGGGATATGTATAGGTTAGGTGTAATAGACCCCTTAAAGGTCACTAAGAATGCGTTACAGAATGCTGTTTCGGTTGCGGTGACTATATTATCAACCAATGCCATCATAACAATGGCTAGAACTTATGAAGATAAATAATTATGACAGAAAAACAATTTCAGAAAAAAATTTACAGAGCTGGTGTGATTGCTGATAAAAATGCAGATATAATCGCAACTATTATTATGAATGAAGGATTAATAAAAGGTGTTATGGATTGGAATATCGCTCAAAAAAGAATATGTAGAGTTTTAGAAGAGCAAATAATAAAAGAAATAGAATGCAGCCAATTGGAAAATACATAGTCATTAAGACTGTAGAAGAAGAGATAAAGACAGCATCTGGTCTAATTTTATCAGCGGAGGATGCGAATCAGATGCGATATAAGCGTGGTCTTGTTATAAAACCTGGCAGCACAGTGACTGTGATAAAGGAGAATGACGAGATATACTACGACAAGAGAGCAGGGTTCACTATGTTGATAGACAATGAGCAGTACACAATCATTGTTGAGAACGATGTAGTCGTTGTTCTTTGATGTACTTGTTCATGTCCTTGATGAAGTTGCGATATACTTTATCTGAGTAGCATACATTTTTGGCGAATATGGGGTTGGATGTCTGAGTCATCGGTATTTCTTCCCCATTGAGCTTCTTGTACATACTGCCCATCATCCTACGTGCTTTGTATGATATTTCATAAAGTGTTTTCTTGTTGCCTACTCTTTTTCTAAAGACTACAATCCAATCATCTCGGAGCAGTCTGTCAAATCTTGCAACGTCCCAAGAAAGCAGTTCATTGAACTCATCGAATTTTGATTTGCCAAAATACTTTTCGGAGTATAGGAAGAGAAGCATATCTAGGTCGGCTGAATTTAAGCCGTATTTTGCTTTAATAAAGTATCTGATGACTTTCCAATATTTAAGATAGTCATATGGGGGTGGTCTTCTATCCATAAAAAAATTTAATTAAATTTGCAGAACAAAGATACTAAAAAGATGGGAACTAAACCAAAAAGAGATATTCGCAGGACAGATAAATACGAAAGTGGCTCTTTAATAGCTAAAAGCGCCAATATAAGACCAGAATATGATAAAATAAATTTCAGGAATAATGCTGTAGAAAAAATAATGGGGATGTATACCCCAACTAAAAAAGGTAGCAGACAATCAGGCTCTAATTTACAAGGTACTAAACTTAAAGGTTTAGAAGATAAAGTATCATTAAAAAGAAAATCATGAAAAAAGCACTTGTGCCAGCAGGAACTGCTATGTCAAAAAAGACGAAGGGTAAGCCTGAGAAACTTGGGTTGCCATCTGACAAGCAAATTAAAAATAGTGTGTACGCTAAGTGCGGTAAGAAGTAATGGCAATAAAAATGAAAAATCTTTGTTGGAAGGGATACGAACCAATTGGTATGAAAAAAAAAGGTACTAAAAAAGTACCTAATTGCGTACCTAAAACTAAAAAGAAGTAATGGCAACACCGAGAAAAGGGAAAGCAAAGGTTAAGATTACATCTTCAGGTAAGAAGGTGAGTTATGGTCAGGCGGGTCAAGCTAAAGGTGGAGGACCAAGAGTAAAGCCCGGAACTTCAAAAGGAGATAGCTACTGTGCGAGAAGTCTTGGTATCAAAAGAGGGCTTTCAAAGGAAAAGCAAAATGACCCCAACACACCGAACAATTTATCTAGAGCTAGATGGAAGTGTTCAGGTGCAAAATCAAGAAAGTAGTAATAAAAAAATAATTATCTTTGTAGAATGAAATCAAAAGGCTTAGGCGATACAATTGATAAGATAACAACAGCAACTGGTATAAAGAGAGTTGTTAAGGCTGTTTCAAAGGCTGCAGGTAAAGACTGTGGTTGTTCTGCAAGAAAAGAAAAACTAAATAAGGCTATGCCTTACAAATAAATATGATGTATAGAGAATCAACACCATTAGCTACGTCTCCAATGGAGACTTCAATGGATACAGAAAGTTCAGGACCTGGAAATGGTAGACAAAGAAGAAGCATTGCTAAAAAAATGAAGAATTTATGCAGCAATAGTGGAAGATGTGGAGGACCTAGAAGTAATGTTAGAAGAGGAGGACCTTCGAAAAATAAAAAAACAATTAAAGTAGGTGGAAGCCTTTTAAAAGGAAGATAAGTTATGGCAATAATACCAAATAATACGCAATTTATAGGAGATACAACAGGTATTCCTATACAGGAAAAAAGGTCAGCTCAAGTAAATGCGTTAAGTACGCCATTTACTATGACTGATATAATTGACACTGTAGCTGTTAATGTAGGTGATATAACAGGAGTTGCATCTACTGCTCCATTGACAGGTGGCGGGACTTCTGGTAGTGTAACTATAGGAATAGACCAATCTAGTGCAGTACAGGACGGTTATTTATCATCTACTGATTGGACTATATTTAATAACAAAGGGGATATAGCAGGCTCAGGTACGGCTAATAAAGTTACAAAATGGACTGCTGCCGGTGCAATTGGTAATAGTCTATTGAATGACAATGGAGTTAGTGTTTGGAATACAGGCACAGGTTCAGGAGTTAGTAACACATCATTTGGTAAAGATGCTTTAATTTCTAACACCACAGGGTATGAAAACACAGCATTTGGTGACGCAGCACTAAGAGAAAATCTTGTTGGTTATAAAAATACAGCTATTGGAAGGTCTGCTTTGGTAAATAGTAAAGGTTCTAACAATATTGCGTTAGGATTTGAAAGTTTATTATTTAATACAACAGGAAATAGTAACACAGCTGTTGGTATGACAAGTGCATTTAGAAATGTGTCTGGTAGTAATAATACAGCTATAGGTATAGAGTCTTTATATAATAATCAAACAGGAACTGCAAATACAGCAGTGGGGCGGTGGAGTTTATACAATAACACAGCATCTAATAATGTTGCATTGGGAGCATCATCAGCGTTTAATAATACATCAGGTGTAGGAGTTACAGCCATTGGTGCGAGTGCATTATATGCAAATACAACAGGGGCTCAAAATACAGCAGTTGGTTCTGAAGCTCTTAGTACAAATACAACTGGTGGTGGAAATACTGCAATAGGTGTTTTAACAAGCAGCGGTAACTTTAATGGTTCTGTTATATTAGGATATGAAGCAACTGCAACAGCAGATAATCAATTTGTAGTTGGTAGTTCAACTAATGATGCAGGTGCTGTAACAGCGGAAGTAAATACCTCTGCTAATGTCTGGAACGTAGTAATAAATGGTGTAGCAAGAAAAATACTTTTAGCATAAAAATAATATGAACTATAATTGGACAGTAACAAATCTTTATACAATTGACGCAGACACAGAGGTAAACTATGTTGTTAACGCATTGTATAATGTAACAGCAATGGAGCAGATTGAGGATGAGGTGTACACAGCTACACTATCTAACACAGCTCAGTTTGAAGTAAAAGAAGGTGATACTTTTGTTCCTTACGTTGACTTAACTAATGACTTAGTTATTGAGTGGATTCAAACAGGATTAGGTCAAGATGGAGTTTATAACATTGAAGCATCTGCAGCAGGAATGGTTAATAGCCAAATAAATCCTCCTGTAAGTCCAGAGAATACACCACTGCCAGAAAACTTTAACTAAAATGAATAAGAAGGAAGCAAATCAAGTGGTATACAGTGCAGTAAACGCTGCAATGTTAAAAGGATGTTACAGTTTAGAAGACGCTGCTGTAATAATTGAAGCTTTAAAAGTGTCTCTAACAGAAGAACAAGAATAAAAAACTATGCAATATACACCATTAATTTCAGGAGGATTAGCTTTATCGGTAATACCTTCTGATAATGCAAACATACCATACCCTAATAAACTTGAGGTTGGCGAATCTACCAATACAGCTTTAGATGAAGTAGTAGATGCTAGTAAAGATTTTACTTTAAGTGTAAATGTAGGTGATATTGTATATAACATGACAACTGCAGCGGCAGGGACTGTTACTGAAGTAGTATCTGCAACTGTGTTGAAACTAAATGCTGACATATTAGTTAGCGGAGATAGTTACATAGTATACTGCGGTTCAGATATCTGTGCAGACGCTAGAGGTGGATGTGTAATCAGAGTAAATGGTACAGGTAACGTAACAGTTACTACCATTAATGATGATGTTATACTATTTACAGTTCAAGCAGGAGAGTATTTACCAGTAAGAGTTAAAAGAGTTGCATACGGAGCTACAGCAACAGGAATAGTAGCTATTTGGTAAAATGAAACTATATCTGAGTAGCGTATTTACAGCATTATTTCTATTTTTTGCACCGGTTAAGGGCATTATCCTAATCGTCGCACTATCTACTATTATAGACACCTGTTTTGGGGTGTGGAAAGCTGTAAAGCTTGGAGAGGATGTAACGAGTAAGATATTTAGAAAGGGTTTGTTGTCTAAGCTGCTCACATATGTATCAGCGACTATGTTAATATTCGCATCTGATGTGTTTATTATAAATGAGCTAACAAAGAGCGTAGTAAGCGTTGAGTTTATATCTACTAAGGTTCTATCTTTAGTATTAGTAGCTATCGAAGTAAAGAGTATGGATGAGTCTTTTATTAAGGTAAAAGGATACTCATTTATAGAGAAGGCTAAGTCTGTTATTGTAAAAATAAAAAACATTAAGAAGGAACTTTAATGATGTCAACTATTGACATTATCAAGAAGTACGGTAAGCCTAATGAAACAGGTGCTGGGTACTTAACAACTATACAGTTGCCTTATCCAATGAAGTTAGCTTGGGACTTAGATACTAAGGTCTATAGAATGAGTTGCCATAAGTTAGCAGCAGAGAAGTTCTTAGACGTATTTAATGATTTGCTTGCTGAGTATGGTCTAGCAGAGATTGAAAGGTTAGGCATAGACTTATTTGGTGGGTGTTTCAACTATCGCAAGATGCGAGGCGGAACAAGTTGGTCAACACACGCTTGGGGAATAGCAGTCGATTTAGACCCAGCAAGAAACAAGTTAAAAGAAACTGCAAAGACTGCAAGGTTTGCTAGACCTGAATATCAAAAGATGATTGATATCTTTTATAAGAATGGCTTCATAAGCTTAGGAATAGAGAAGGGGTATGATTGGATGCACTTTCAGCTAAGAAGCTAATCTGCATGAATTTTTCCGAAAACTTAATGCACAATATATCGGCAAGGTTTATTGTGCAAAATTAAGTAGCATAATTCCAACATTACATTAAATAAATAGGCTTAATGTAGGAATAAATCGTATATTAACGAATAAATACGTATCAAAAAGCTATAAATAAAAATAGCGTTACAATAGCTATGAACGAGATAGTACGATTAGTCCTAATTTGAGTCTTTTGATTTTCGTTCTCCAAGTGCAAACCTATATTTTCAGAGTCAGTAGCATATACAAGCGTTTCTAAGAACTCTATATCCTTTTTGGAACTATCTATTACTTGATACAGTAATAGTTCCCTAGAAAGGCTTATTTGAGCTTGTTCTATTAAACTATCTTTTTGAAGAAGCTCAATATAAATTTTGTCCATCTGTGGGATGGATATGCATACAGAAGTATCTCCTGTTTGGTTATCTATTAATACGGTCTGAGAAAAGCTGTATTCTACGAGTAGTAGGAGCACTACTATAGTCATTAATCTTTGTTTCATATTTCAATTTGATTGTGTCAGATTTTATTCTTAATCGCTCTATATCTTGGTATACTGTATCTGTATTCGTTAGAATAATAGTTTTAGGTGTCACAATTTCTTTATTTTTTGTGACATCCATAAATGCATAAATACATATTATGGCTAAAAGTATTATTGTGATGACATAGAATCTCATGTATTGCATTCGGCAAAGATAAATATAAAAGTTTTATATTTGCAATAATATAAATAGTGCATGGCAAGAATCAGTACATACCCAATAGATGAGAATATATCTGGTTCAGATAAATGGATTGGAACTGATGCTGGGTCTAGAAGTGCTACAAAAAACTTTACCGTAGATAAGGTTGCTGATTACTTAAATACATCTGGAATTATACAGTCTCAAGCATTGAGATATATGTATCAAAATGATACAAATACAAAGCCTAGATATAATGGAACGATATCATTCCAAAGTGAAAGAGGAGAGAACGTTGCGTTTGAAGATATAAGCACATTTTTATTAAGCAGATACGCTAAACCATCTAGGGATGTGTATACATTTTATAGTTCACCCCTAACAGGCTCAACAATTTTATTAACTAACGCTAATAATGTATCAAATTGGGCTGTGTACTTATGGAATAGCTCAACTCAAGATATTGACGAAGAGAACTTCTATAACATAGACCTTACGTTTATATCAGGTAACGGTGGATTAGTAGATGGAGAGGACTACTTAATATCATTACTTGGATTAAGAAATACAGGTGATAAGACATTTGTATATACAAAGGCTGTAGCATCTGATGTTTGGGAGGTAACACACGACTTAGACAAATTTCCATCTGTATCAGTAGTTGACTCAGGAAATACTGTTGTATATGGGAATGTAGAGTATATAAACGCAAATCAATTAACAATAACTTTTAGTGCTCCCTTTTCAGGACAGGCATTTATGAATTAGAAACTATGGCTATTAAATATTTAGATAATATTTCCCTGGAGGGGAATCAATTACAAAACTCGCTGCTGCAAGTGCTTGCAACGAATCCTTCTCCACTGGGTGAGGGTCAAATTTTTTACAACTCCACTACTGGTAGTATTAACTACTACAATGGAGATACTTGGATTGCTCTTGACGATGTTGGGGACATATCTGCTGTAGTGGCAGGGACTGGACTTAACGGAGGCGGGACTTCAGGTTCAGTTACGTTAAACCACAACGACTATGGCACGTCAGGAACGTATGCGTATCCTACGTCTGTTACGACAAACGCACAGGGACACATAACTGCTATATCAGCAGGTGTAGCTCCAGGTTCGATGAACTCGTTCAATGTAGCGGGTGACTCAGGCACTAACCAAAGTATATCTGAGGGCAACACAATTACATTTGTTGGTGGTGTAGGTATCACAACTGCAGGAGCGAATATTGACCAGTTAATAATCACGCTTGCATTAAGTGAGTTGCCTGCTAATACAGCAACTTTAGTTAAGGGCTCTGATAAGATAGCAGGGTTGTGGAACAGTGGAGCAACTCAGGGTACTAAGGTAGTTAGTGACTTGCCAATAAGTGCTTGGGGTGCTGCGATAGAGGATGTAGATATGGGCTCTCATAAGATTGTCTCTGTACTTAATCCAACTAACGCACAGGATGCGGCTACTAAGAACTACGTTGATACAACACTTGCAGGCTCAGGAGCATTAATATACCAAGGACCATATAATGCGGCTACAAATACACCTAACCTTGACACTCCTCCAACAGGAACGATAAACAAAGGGTTTACTTGGACAGTAACTGCAGACGGTCTGTTCTTTACTGAGCAGGTTCGTATTGGTGACTTGCTTATAGCGAATATAAACAACCCTACAGCACTAGCTGATTGGACAACTGTACAGAACAACATTGACTTAGCTAGTGCGACTGTACCTGGCATAGCATCGTTCCCTGTATCAGGTGGACTGAGTGTAGCTGCAGGAGCTGTTTCGATAGCTGCTTCAGGAGTAACTTTAGGTTCATACGGAACGGCATCAGCTGTTGGGTCATTCACTGTAAATGCAGAGGGTAGAGTAACATCAGCAAGTAATACAACAATAGCGATAACTTCTAGTCAAGTTACTGACTTCTGTTCAGCTGTTAATACGTGTGTATCAACGAGCACAAAGTATGTTGCAACAATAGGAAACGGTAGTAGCACAGCGTTTGCTGTAACACACTCATTAAATAACTTAGACGTAATGGTTCAGTTGTATGACGTTGCGACAGGAGAGACAGTATATACATCAGTAGAAAGAGACACAAATAACATAGTAAATATTACATTTGCATCAGCACCAGCATTGAATAGCATCAGAGTGATGGTTCTATCAATCTAATAAATGGGAGTCAAATATTTATATGGCATAGACGTAACTGGGCAGAGTACCTTCTCAACTAATGTTGGGATAGGTACTTTAAGTCCTAATGCAAATCTT